>LWDU01036220.1_pt1 | contig 18284 bp, 12 predicted proteins | sample 727161 | NCBI WGS metagenome assembly LWDU01 (sample SAMN04566230, study PRJNA314399) | hydrothermal vent metagenome | isolation source: deep sea hydrothermal plume seawater | place: Mexico: Gulf of California, Guaymas Basin | collected 2004-07-11
AAACCGACCGACAATTTCATCCGTCAGCCGGCCGCCACCGACCACGACCAACGCTCCCTGCCGTGACTCGGCAGCCAGTGATACGTCAGCGACCACCAGAGCCACAATCAGTCCGAACAACACCTTCGAGACACACGTTGACCGACGATTGAACATGCCTGACTTTCTGTTGCCGAGATCGTCCTGAAAGAACAATGGAACAGCATACCAATAATCACTTTAAAACGTGATGCCTCTGGTTTTTCCCACGTCAATCAGCTGAGACTCAACCGACGTTGATCTGCGATCCCAATCCTCAACACCGTCCGGCCACGCAGTCAAGTTTGGCAACGGTCAGAATCAGCTTTGCTTTTCTGAGCCGTTTCTCGCATGATCTGAGACACTGCCTCGTCTAAAACCACCATTTTGAGTCTGTAACACATGCCAACGTACGTTTACGAAGTCATCCGCCCGGACGGTGAACCGGGCGTGCAGTTTGAGGTCGATCAGCCGATAAAGGATCCTCCTCTCAAGAAACATCCGGAAACCGGTGAACCAGTGCAGCGAGTGATTCAGCCGGTGTTCATGGGAGGCACCTGGACGGAATCGTCGATGAACCGTCGGATGAAGGACGACAAGAAACTCGACCGACTCGGCCTGACGAAATACGTCAAAGCCGGCGACGGTATGTACGAGAAACGCTCGGGCAAGGGACCGGACCTGATTTCGCGGGACCAGGCGGTCAAAGGCAGCGACTTTAAGCACCTCGATTGAAGCACTCGCCGGGCGCGACAGGTTTCGCGTTCGGCGCACGTCTCCGCGCGCTGGGCGCAGGTCTCCTGATCTCGTCCACCCGCCGACCGCAGGTCTCCCGTATCATCACGACGCAACTCCGGGGGACCGAATGCGGGGTCAGGAGACCCGCGCATTGCAGCGCCGCGCATAGCAATGTCACATACAGACGCGACCGCATTCAGAACGAGCGTTCCCAGTCGGCAAAGGTTTTCACAAGGTCGTGGACTGTCGACGAATGTTGCGTTGACAGATTCAGAGTTTCCGCCCGATCATTCGCCAGGTTGAACAACTGCCACGGCTGATCAGGATCAGCCCGAACAATCTTCCAATCGCCCCGGCGAACTGCGGCGTGCTTGCGGAATTTGAAGTAAAACGAATCGTGCGGCGACTTCGCTCCCTCGGTTAGCAGTGGTAGTGGATTCTTTCCGTCGAAGACGACACCGTCCGGCAGGTCGGCTTCCGCCAGTTCAGCGCAGGCAACCATCAAATCAGGTGACCAGAACGGTTCCGAGATCTCAATCCCGGCCTTGATTCGCCCTGGCCAGCGAGCCAACGCGGCAACTCGCAGCCCGCCTTCCCAGCACGTCACACCGCCGGATCGCAGCGGGTCATTCGATCCGATGTCGATGCCGTCGCGGCCCAACAGGAATGCACCATTGTCAGAGTAGAAGAAAACGAACGTATTGTCGCTGACATCGGCATCAGACAACACGTCCAGAACCCGCCCAATAGCAGTGTCCAGCGCCGTCACGACGGCGCAATAGCGCTTGTAGGGGTCCGTTTCGTCCGGCGACAGGTCGTATTTCCCGAACGCTATGTCCGGCGCCTGCCAGCGATTTGGCTGACCGGGCTTCTTATTCCGTGCGCTTGGAAAGTGAGGTGCGTTGAACGGCAGATAGCAGAACCATGGCCGTTTTTCGGCGGAATGTCGTGCGATGAAATCAATGGCGGAATCAGCAAACAGATCGGTTGAGTACGCCCCATCGGCGTGCAACTCGTCAACGCCATTGAACAGGTCGTGCTTGCCGCTGTAGATGTGGTGATAGTAGTCGATGTTGCCTGATGCATGTCCGATGAATTCGTCGAACCCGCGTTCCGTTGGGCGCGAGCCTTCCGCAAATCCGATGTTCCACTTGCCAAAACATCCGGTGACATACGGGACGGACGCCGTTTTCAACACCTGAGGAATGAGCGTCTCTTTCGGCTTGAGTCCGACTCCGTAGTTTCCCGTCAGTCCTGGCAATTGGTTAACGAGTCCGTGACGCTGAGGAATCCGCCCCGTCAGCAGGCAGGCACGCGACACGGTACAGGTGGGTGACGCCGTATAGAAGCTTGTCAGCTTCGCGCTTTCTGCGGCAAGACGATCAAGTCTGGGCGCGAGAATCGGTGACTTGGGGTTGAAGCACGGCAGGTCTCCGTAGCCAAGATTGTCTGCGGTGATGATTAGAATGTTGGGCGGTGGATCGGCGAACGCGGACTGACACGCAGCGAGGCAAACCAAAAACAGCAACCATATCGTTTTAGAGCATTTCAATTCGCTGGGTCCTTTACTGAGGATTCGTAACAATAAGGCCAATGCCCCGATGGTTCCCGTGCTTCATCAAGTCTCAATTTGGGGGCGGCCGAAGTCGCCAGACTTTGGACGACACAGAGAAAAAACCTCCAAACTCTGGCGAGTTCGGCTACGGAACAGCCTCAATTCTTAGACTTGACCACGCACTAAGCATACAGTTCGCGAATCACCTCGCCTCGTTCGACCAGATGCATCGGACGTCCTGTGCGGTCCTTCAATGTCGTTCGCCGTCCATCAATGCCGAGGTGATGATAGACCGTCGCCGCAACGTCTTCCGGGTGGACGGGGCGGTCCTTCACATATGCTCCGTGTTTGTCTGATTCGCCCACGACGATTCCACCTGTCGTTTCGCCGCCTGCCATCATGACGCTGAACGAATGGCCCCAGTGATCGCGACCGCCGGCGGAATTCATCTTCGGAGTTCGGCCAAATTCTCCCATCGCGACAACAAGCGTCTTTCGGAACAGGCCCCGATCAATCAGGTCCCGAATCAGTCCGGCGATCGCCTTGTCCGTGGGAGGAATCAATTGCTTCGCCCCCTTTTCGGTCGGCAGGCGATTGGCGGTACCGTGGTGATCCCACGGCTGAGTGTTAACGGTGACGAATGTCACTCCGCGTTCCACCAACCGGCGTGCCAGTAAAGCACTCTGCCCAAACGTGTGGCGACCATAGTTATCGCGAGTTGCGTCCGATTCGGCAGAGATATCAAACGCCTCGCGGACTTCCCTGCTGGTCAATAACACAAACGCGGACCGTTGGTGGTCACTCATGTCGATCATTTGCTGGTCCGTCCTTCGACGAACGTCGTCAACGGCGTTCAGTAAAAGTCGTCGATCGTTCAGGCGGTCAAACGTCATCCCCTTCTGCAACATCAGATTATTAACGCGGAAATCTTTTTCGTTCGGGTCGGAGTTCACGACGAAAGGATTGTGAACTCCGCCCAGGTAAGTGGCGTAATGAAACAGATTATCCGTGCCACCTCGAAGGTGAGGTGCTCCGACATATGGGGGCATGCCCGCCGAATTGGAACCGCGCAATGCTGAGACCACCGACCCCAGACTCGGCCGACGTTGAATCTTATTGTCGGACGCATTGAAGTCGGGTCCTTCGAAGCCCGTCAGCATCCAGTGGTTGCCTTTGGTGTGATCGCCGGTTCCGTGACTTACGGTACGGATCACCGACAGGTATTCAGCAATTTTTGCCTGTTCCGGCAACATCTCACTGAACTGCACGCCAGCAGCAGTCGTGGAAATCGCACCGAATGGGCCGCGATATTCAGAGACTGCGTGCGGCTTCGGATCCCATGTTTCGTGGTGGCCCGGTCCGCCACTCATCCAGATCAGAATGACACTGGTATCCGACCGCTGCGGACCGATCGTCGGGCTGTCGTCTGCAGCCACTGATTTCAATTTAAGAAAGTCGGCCAACGTCAGGCCACCAAGCCCCAGCACACCTGCCTGCACAAAGCTGCGTCGGACCAGTCCTTCACAGTCTCTTGACGCGGAACCCGTGACTTTGAACATGGAATGCCCTTGTGAATGAATCAGCTGAACATCGCAATTCTCGCTGGCAGTTCAGGAGAAGGCAACTGCGTTTGCACATTCTGCGGCGATCTTTTCTGCTGAACTGCCAGGCGTCCGGTCGTCTTTTCAGGGGCATTTTCAATGCGTGCCGGCCCTTTTTGTACGAGATCAATTTCATTAATACACTGCCAGTCGTCCAGCGTCGCCAAATCCTTGAGTTCGTCACAGATTACAATGTTCGCCATATCGCTGGCCTCGTGACTGAAGAATGGGCCGATGCCCGAAGAGGCACGGATCCAGCCGCCGAATTCGCGGCATCTGAGGCCACTCGCGAAACCATGGACGGATCCGACAGGTGAGCCGGTTTTCTTCAGACCTGGTCGTCACGAGTGTCGAAGGTAGCTATTGACGGTCGGATGTTCCCGGTTTTGGCATGCCGTCCACACTCAACCGAAAAACTTGAAATTCTCCTGCTTTTCTGAAGAATCACTGTATAGCTGTGGGTTCTTTTTCGATCGTCACGTTGTAAGAATGCCGACGCGCTCGGCCCAACATCGCGTTACATATTTCCCCAAAACCTGCAGACCCTCCACCGGAGCCCTCCGAATGTCCGTCGCCGACACTCCCGCCTCATCCGAAGGCCGTCGCAAAGAGGCCCTCGATACCGTTGTCATCCGATTCTGCGGTGACAGTGGCGACGGCATGCAGCTGGCGGGAACTCAGTTCACGAACGTGTCTGCCGTCTTCGGCAACGACGTCAGTACGCTGCCCGACTTCCCCGCAGAGATTCGCGCCCCTATCGGCACGGTGGCCGGAGTCAGCGGTTTTCAGATCTGCTTCTCAAGCAAAGACATTTTCACGCCGGGCGACGAGGTCGACACGCTGGTCGCGATGAACCCGGCTGCTCTGAAGTCCAACGTAGCCGATCTCAAACGTGGCGGCACATTGATCGTCAATGAAGACGCCTTTGAAGCTTCAAACCTTAAAAAAGCGGGCTACGATCACAATCCTCTGGAGGGTGACGAAGCACTGGCAGCTTACCGAGTTCACAAGGTTCCGATGACGCGACTGACGCGGGATTCGGTGGAAGGCCTTGGACTGTCGCAGAGCGAAGCGGATCGGTCCAAAAACTTCTTTGCGCTGGGCCTGGTCTACTGGCTGTACGATCGCGATTCCAAGCCAACCGTAGACTGGGTGCAGACGAAGTTTGCCAAGAAGCCGGAAATCGCGGAGGCCAACATACGAGCACTCAAGGGTGGCTCCAACTTTGGATTCTCAACCGAAGCATTCACCGTTCATTACGAGGTGCCCCCGGCAAAACTGGCCCCCGGCAAGTATCGCAAGATCACGGGCAACGAAGCTGTGGCGATGGGGCTGGCAACCGCCGCTCGGCTATCCAATGCGGACGTCGTTTTCTCTGGTTATCCCATCACGCCTGCCAGTGACATTCTGCATGAACTGTCAAAGTTCAAGCACTTCGGTGTCACAACATTTCAGGCCGAAGATGAAATCGCCGCGATGGCCGCCACGTGTGGAGCAGCCTTTGGAGGCGCGATGGCGGTTACCGCCAGCAGCGGCCCCGGCATCTGCCTGAAGGGCGAAGCCATGGGGCTGGGTATGATCACCGAACTGCCAATGGTGATCATCGACGTGCAGCGTGGCGGTCCCAGCACAGGGCTGCCGACCAAGACGGAACAGTCCGATTTGCTGCTGGCCCTGTTCGGTCGCAACGGAGAGTCTCCCTTGCCGGTCATCGCCCCGCAAACGCCAGGTGATTGTTTCTGGGCGATTCAGGAAGCCATGCGAATTGCCGTTGAGTTCATGACTCCTGTATTGCTGCTGTCCGATGGTTACATTGCAAATGGTGCAGAGCCCTGGATGGTGCCCAACGTCAGCGACATCGAACCGATTACCGTTGATTTCCTGACCGAGCCGAACGTCGACGACGAGTTCCACCCCTATCTTCGCGATGAGCGACTGGTTCGCCCATGGGCCAGAGCCGGAACGCCCGGACTCGAACATCGCGTTGGCGGGCTTGAGAAAAAAGACGGCACCGGCAACGTGGAATACAGTCCGGAAAATCATCAGCACATGTCTGACATACGTGCTCGAAAAATTGCCAATGTCGCGGATTTCATCCCTGAACAGGAAGTCGATGGCCCTGTATCCGGCGATCTGCTGGTACTCAGTTGGGGCGGAACGTTTGGTTCCTGTCGCACAGCGGTCCGGCAGGCTCAGGAGGACGGAAAATCTGTTACTCACGCACACCTGAGATATCTGAATCCGTTCCCGCGTAACCTGGAATCGATCATTCGAAGCTACAAGAAAGTACTGATTCCCGAACTGAATCTGGGACAGCTGTCGCTGATTATCCGCAGCACGTATCTTGTTGACGCAATCTCGTTTAACAAGATTCAGGGCAAACCCTTCAAGGTGGTGGAAGTCCTCAACAAGATTAATGACGTTTTGAACAGCTAGACAGTTCGCAACACGCGAAGGCCGCTGGCTGTTCATTGACAGAATTCAGACGTCTCCCGAACACATCAAATCGAATCCATCAGGATCAATTCCAATGTCAACTCTCCTGCCTCAGCTCACCGCTAAGGACTTTGCCAGCGATCAGGAGATTCGCTGGTGCCCGCGATGTGGCGACTATTCTATTCTGGCTCAGATGAAGAAAGTCCTGCCGGAACTAGGGATTCCGCGCGAACAGTTCTGCTTTGTTTCCGGTATTGGCTGTTCAAGCCGCTTTCCGTACTACATGGACACCTATGGATTTCACAGCATTCACGGTCGAGCCCCTGCTGTGGCGACGGGAGTCAAACTGGCAAATCCTGAACTGCAGGTCTGGGTCATCACCGGCGATGGTGATTCACTGTCGATTGGCGGCAATCATCTGATGCACGCCATTCGCCGAAATCTGGACATCAACATTATTCTGTTCAATAACCAGATCTACGGACTGACCAAGGGGCAGTATTCACCCACCAGTCCGCTCGGTTCGAAAACGAAAAGCACGCCGTACGGTTCCGTTGACAATCCACTGAACCCGCTTTCTGTCGCGATCGGCTGCGAAGCCACGTTTGTCGCCCGGTCTGTCGACGTGGACACCAGACACCTCGCCGCCACGCTCCGTCGAGCCGCCCACCACAAGGGCACGTCATTCGTCGAAGTCTACCAGGACTGCAACGTTTTCAACTCCGGAGCGTTCTACTACGCATCGAAGAAGGGCGAGAAGGAAGACAACATCATCTATCTGGAGCATGGCAAGCCACTGATCTTCGGCAAGAAACGAGACAAGGGCGTGCGGCTGAATGCTCACGGTCGCCCCGAAGTCGTGGAACTCAGCGGCATCTCAGAAGACGACCTGCTGTTCCATGACGAAGAAGCAGAAGATCCGAGTCTGGCGTTTCTGTTGGCACAGATGCGACATCCAGAGTTCCCGGAACCGCTGGGCGTGCTGAGAAATGTATCCAGAACTGTCTACGACGAAGCTGTCCGCGACCAGGTCGCTCATGCCAGAGAGACGCTGGGCGAGGGCGACCTCGAAAAACTATTCAACAGCGGTGACACGTGGGTTGTTGAACCATAGGTTTTAGCCTCCCGAGGTCCGACAACGGACCGACGACAACGAATCAAATCACCCCGACTGCCCGGCAGCCGGGGTGTTTTCGTGTCGTGAACGGAACAACTGACCTGTCCAGGCCATCCGCGATTCAGCCTGGCCTGCTGCAGCTGCCACATCGCAACCTGCTGTGCGCGGGTCTCCTGACCCCGCACATGGCCGACCGAAGGTCTCCCGGCCTTGCGGATTGAGCCATCCATGGGCATTAACGGCCGCCTTCCCAGCGCCCACGCAGCTGATACACTGTTGTTCCCGTATTTCCCACGAACGGAGCCCCCCATGTCTCGCCTGGTCCTGACTCTCATTCTTGTTGTCGGCCTCACCCAGCCGGCCTTCCCCGAGACCGACAGCCAGCAGACACGCTCGCTGTCAGCCGGATTAACCCCGTTCCTCAACGCCCTTTCCGGGTCCGTTCCCCGGTTTCAACTCTCCGGAAAAATCCAGGTTGCGATCGACGGCAGACCTCAATCGATCGAAATCCGTGTCACGCGTTTCAACGACAAAGCCTTTGACCTCGCACTGACACACGCGGACTACGCTGTCGAAATCCGTCGTCGCGCCGATTCGACGGCCATGATTCTGCCACTGCACCAGATCGCGTTTGTCGGCAAAGGTAAAGTTCCCGGCGACGACTCGTTGCAGCCGAAGGGCATCGTGTCTCGTCTGGTGAGTCCTCAGTCTATGGCAGCGCCGCTCGGTATGCTGCTGGGCCCACAGGCCATCGGTCCGCTGGTGGCTTTGGGAAATTCCACGCTGAAGGTTGAACAGGACAGTGAATCCGGTGAATGGAATCTGACCGACGACAGCCCGCTCCGTTTTCCGGAACCAGGATCTCTGTCCGTCAACGTCGATCAAACACTCGTCGAATTGACCGTCACTGAAAACGTGCCCGCCGCATCAACGGTGCTGCCGGATTACAGGACGGTTGAGATTCCGCGAGCCGAACTGGAAGAAACACTGCTGCGTGGCGTCCGGCGAGCCACCGAGATTCTGTTTCCTTCGCCGGCCCTCAAAAATCCGCCACAGCACGCACGCAAGGTCGCTCACGGAGAACTTCGCTGGATCGGTGGGCATCGCGTCGCATTGCTGGATGGCACGCCGGAACAGATCGGAACTGCTCACGGTCAGCTGTTGAAAGCCGAAGCCACGCGCTGCATCGAATCGGTGCTGTACACCTTCGGTACGGCTCACGCAATTCGGACGGGACACTGGTTCCGCCATGATCTGAAAAATGCCTACGCTCGCCTGGCACCCCACATCCCCGACCGACACAAGCGAGAGACATCTGCTCTGGCATCGTCGCTCGGTATGTCCGGCAGTACGCTGCAGGTCCTGAACGTGTTCCCGGAGATGTTTCACTGTTCCGGCTTTGCGGTGTTCAACAGTGCCACCAAAGATGGCAAGCTGTACCACGGTCGAGTCCTTGATTACATGACAACGATCGGCCTGCAGGATGCCGCAACAACGTTCATCGTGAAACCGGACGGTTACATTCCTTTCGCCAACGTCGGCTATGCCTCCTTCATTGGCAGCGTCAGCGGAATGAATACGAAGGCCATTTCTCTGGGAGAAATGGGAGGCAAAGGCGAAGGCAACTGGGACGGCGTCCCCATGGCAACGCTGATGCGGCGCGCCCTGGAAGAATGCACGACGCTGGACGAAGTGATGCGACTGTGGTCCGAAAGCCCTCGTACGTGCGAGTACTACTACGTTTTCGCGGACGGCAAAACCAACACCGCTGTGGGAGTGGCCGCCCTTCCGGAATCAATCGAATTCATTCGTCCAGGGCAATCACACGAACGACTGGGTGAGGGCATTCCGGATGCCATTGTCCTGTCCGCCGGCAGCCGCCTGGAAACTCTGCGCCGTCGAGTTACCGAAAAGCACGGGCAGATCGATACTGAAATCGGCAAGTGGCTGATGAGTCGTCCTGTAGCGATGCAGTCCAATCTGCACAATGTTCTCTTCATTCCGGCGGACGGCGTACTACACGTCGCCAACGCCAGTCACACGCGTCCTGCGGCCGAACAACCGTACATCGAACTGAATCTGTCAGAACTGCTCCGCTCAATGACGCCGCCTCAGCTGCAGACAAAACTGCGGTAGAGTTCATCAGGCAGGCAATCTCCGTCAGGCGGCTTTGTAGGTCAGGACAACCTGTCCTGACGATGATGTGCGACTGCGCGCTGTGCGAGGGTCTCCCGACCCCGCACGTGCCCGACCAAAGGTCTCCCGCCACTGCAGGTCAAGCCGTCCATAGGAATCGACAGTCGCCGTCGAAGCGCAACGTACGCCAGCTTTCAGATTACTCTTTGGTCAGCACTTCATCCAGATTTAACAGCACGTTGCACAACATGGTGTTCCCAGCCAGCTGTGCCTGATCAAGATCAGCACCCGCTGGCGATTCACCGACCTTCAGTAGTTCAGCGGCCCGCTCGGGGTTGGCTTTGAACTCAGCAACATAGCTGTCCCGCGCCGCTCTCAATCCTTCCAGCTCGCTCTTCGCTGGCTGACGGCAGGTGACGCAGCGAAACGCAAACACGACCGGCTGTTCTTTGCCTTCGGTCATCATTCGCGTCGCCAGATGACGGGCCGCTTCGACGAATGTTGTTTCGTTCAGCAGCGTCAGCGCTTGCAAAGGAGTATTCGTGCGTTTGGGCCGGACCGTGCAGGATTCGCGATCGGCCGCATCCAGAATCGCCAGACTCGGCGGGGCCACGGTTCGTTTCCAGATCGTGTACAGTCCGCGTCGGTACAAGTCCTTTCCAGTGGACTGCTTGTACTTCATGTTGGACATTTCCTCCCACAACTTCGCCGGCTGATACGGGCTGACCGAAGGCCCACCGATGTCCGTCGTCATGAGTCCGGATAAGAACAATGCCTGATCTCGCAACTGCCGAGCTGTCAGCCGCTGACGCGGGCCACGCGACAACAGGCGGTTGTCTGCATCAGTGTCGCCGTCACCCGGAGACTGACGGCTGCTTTGGCGGTAAGTCGCACTGAGCGCGATCAGCTTGTGAAGTCCCTTGACGTCCCACCCGGATTCCATGAACTCCACGGCCAGCCAGTCGAGCAGTTGCGGATGACTGGGAAGTTCTCCCTGCAGACCAAAGTCTCCCGCCGTCCTGACTAGTCCCGCGCCAAAGAAGTTCTGCCAATATCGATTGACGATCACTCGCGCTGTCAGTGGATGCCTGCCATTGACCAGCCACCTGGCAAAACCCACGCGATTTGCTGGTCCGTCGACCGGCATCGCCGGAAATACGTCCGGCGTGTTGGATTCAACGATGTCTCCGTAATTGTCATAAACTCCGCGAACGCGAACATGAGTGCGTTTGGAAACGCTGCGTTCCATCATCACCATTGTCGTCGGAAACGAATCCAGCAATTTGACACGTCGCTCACGCAATTGGTCAATGGCTTCGAACAACTGCAGCGAACGACGATTCCGTTTCGACGTGCCGCCGTCGGCAGGTGGCCGACCAGCCAGCCACGCAATCAACTTTGCACGCTCGCTGTCGCTCCGATCATTGACAGCCGTGGCCAGAATCTCCGGCACTGTCCTGCGTTCGGCCAACAGAAGGATTTCATCTTCGAACAGTGTGCGTTTGTAGAATCGCAATTCGTCGACCTGGCCTCTGAATTTGTCTCCGTGTACTCCTCCGCCAATTCGCAGAATTCCATTCTTATTGGTGCCGCCCGTGTTGCTGTTCGTATTGTACAGGACTCGGGTTCCGGACTGCTGACCATTGATCCAGATCTGCTGACCCGTTGCTCGCTGAGAACCGTCGTTGGTCAAAGTGACGTGAACCCAGACGTCGGCTTCCAGCGGTGTGAGTGTTTCGACTGCACCGACGCCGGCGATCCAGCGTGTGATGATGTAGAACTGCAGGTGCCCGTCTCGCAACTCCGCGGTGAATCCAGGGCGCGTCGTGCTGGGTGACTGACGTGACAGCACAACGCCGCTCTCCAGTTTTTCGGGCTTAAGCCAGAAGCTGATGGATGACCGAGTCTGACAGGCAACATCTCCGACTTTTCCCAAAGCCAGTACACCGTTCCCTCCGACGGTCGCTGACTTACCGAACAAGCCTTCGCGCAGGACCGGCTGCCCGACTTCGACAGCGACGCCTTCGGCTTCCATGTCTTCGAACAAAAAATGGTGAGCCAGCCCCCGCGAGACGATCAAAGTGCGATCGAGGTCCAGGTCAGCGATATCCGAATTCTGCACCAGGTTCTCGAAATTGTGCACTTCCTCCTGAATCGCCGACGCCGCCTGTTTCAGATCGTGCCGCAGGTCAGCCAACTGCCTGTCAATTTTCTGAAGCTGCGTTTGCTGCTCATTGGTCGGTGCCACAATCCACGGTTCGCTGTTACCAAACTTAATGGCTCGGCCGGACTCTGCGATGTTGTCGAAAAACGAAATCAGCTGATAGTACTCGCGCTGACCAAACGGATCGTATTTGTGATCGTGACAGCGGGCGCACCCCATCGTGAGTCCCATCCAGACTGTGCTCACTGTCTCGACTCGATCAACCGCATTTTCCAGCAGGAACTCTTTCAGCACCAGACCGGATTCTGAGTTGTACCGATGATTGCGGTTGAACCCCGTGGCGATGTTCTGCGACAGTGACGCATTCGGCAACAGGTCACCGGCCAGTTGATCGACGGTAAACTGATCAAACGGCATATTGTCGTTAAACGCGTCAATCACCCAGTCTCGCCAGCGAAACATCGTGCGTGGCCCGTCGTTCTGGTAGCCATCGGTATCTGCGTACCGAGCAGCATCCAGCCAGGTCGCTGCCATGTGTTCGCCGTAGCGAGACGAACTCAGCAGACGATCGACAACACGTTCGTGAGCTTCGTCTGTGTCGTCATCAAGGAACGCATCAACTTCTGCTAACGTTGGCGGCAGACCGGTCAGGTCAAAGCTGACTCGCCGAATCCATGTCGTCTTCGCGGTTCCAGCAGCTGGCTGCAGTCCGGCGGCTTCGAGGCGCTGCAGAACGAACCGATCGATGGCATTCCGGGGCCAGCCTGCGTTTCCTGTCATGGGCAATGGCGCACGTGTCGGTGCCACAAACGACCAGTGCCCTTCCCACGGAGCACCACTTTCAATCCAGCGAATCAGAATCTGTTTCTGTGCGTCCGTCAGGGACCGCCCGGAATCCACGGGTGGCATCTGCAGATCGGCATCCGTCGACATGATTCGATGAACGAGTTCGCTGCGCTGGCTGTCGCCCGGTTTGACCGCGACAATACCGTCGCGGTCCTGCTTTGCTGACTCTTCCACATCCAGGCGAAGATCCGCCTCTCGCGTAGCAGAATCCGGCCCGTGACACTGAAAACACTTGTCGGCCAGAATCGGGCGGACGTCACGGTTGAACGTAACCGGATCGACAGCGACGACCACGCGACTGCTCGTCGCGCCGAGAAAAAGGAGTAACGCAATTATCTTGAGCGATGGCATCAGGGACCGGTTCACTTAACGTTGGCAGAGCGGCAGAGTCCCGGTCTTTTCAAAAGACCGGGACTCTGTAATCTTGATTCACGATCCAAACGGAATTCAACAGCACCAACGATAACGATGTTGGCACAAGCCTGGAACTGAAATCCCCGGATCACGCGACCGTCGCCAGGACCCACCACAATCTGGTAGAATCGGTGACTGTGCCCGCTACACTGAGGGTACTTTCAACTTTCCTGCTGCGGACCAGCCGAAATGCTTCTCAAAACCGTGTCTTCTCTATTTCTCGTCGCCTCTATCACTGGCTCTTGTTTTACATCGCCGGCTGCTGCCGCAGATCGTCCCAATATTCTGCTGATGATGGTGGATGATCTGGGATTCTCGGACTTCGGTTGCTACGGCAGCGAGATCGAAACGCCAAATGTGGACCGTCTTGCTAAAGACGGCGTGTGATTGAGCCAGTTCTACAATACAGCGAAGTGCCATTCGTCACGAATCTGTCTGCTCACCGGCAAATACACGTTTCAAGCCGGCAACAATGCCATGGACAAAGCCCTGACAGTTGCCGAGGTTATGCAGCAGGCTGGTTACTTCACGACGATGGCCGGGAAGTGGCACCTGAACGATCAACCAACCGACCGTGGTTTTATGCGGTATTGGGGACACCTTTCGGGAGCCACAAACTTCTTCACGGGAGACGACACGTTTCGTCTGAACGGCGAAAAATGGGATGGCTTTGACGACGATTTCTACACCACCGATGCAAACGTCGACTATGCGATTCGGTTCATTGACGAAGCCTTGCAGACCGAAAACCCGTTCTTTCAGTACATCGCGTTTAACGCTCCGCACTATCCGCTGCAGGCGAAGAAAAAGGACGTCGAAAAGTACAAGGGTCGCTACGCGATCGGCTGGGATGAACTGCGGCGTCGACGCTACGAAAAGCAAGTCAAGATGGGGCTCATTGACGCGAACCACAAATTGAGTGCTCGACCGGATTACATTCCCGCATGGGAACAACTCACCGACGACGAACGCGTTTGGGAAGAGGCTCGCATGGAGGTCTTTGCGGCGATGGTCGACTGCGTCGATCAGAACATCGGTCGGGTCGTCGATCACTTGAAGCAGAAGAACGTATTTGACAACACACTGATTCTGTTGTGTTCGGACAACGGTGCCTGCCCGTTCGACAGGACTCGCGGCAAAGAGTTAAAACCGTGGGATCCAAAGTCTTACTGGTGCTACGACGTTGGTTGGGCCCACGCCGGCAATACTCCGTTCCGTTGGTACAAACAGAATCAACACGAAGGCGGCATTTCTTCGCCACTGATCGCTCACTGGCCCAACGAACTGACCGCAAAGCACGGTTCCATCAGTCACCAGCCCGGTCACCTGATCGATCTGCTGGCCACCTGTATTGACGCAGCTGGTGCCGAATATCCATCAGAGTACCACGGGCAGGCAACCACACCGATTCAGGGAAAGTCGCTGCTGCCGATCCTGAAGGGACGGCAACGTGAGGGCCACGACTGGCTGTACTTTCAGTTCAGCAACAACCGAGCGATCCGCCGAGGTGATTGGAAGGCCGTTTCTGCTCGCGGCGGAAAATGGGAACTCTACAACCTGGCAAAGGATCGCACCGAGTCAAACGACCTGGCCTCAGCCAAAGCTGACCTGACCGCCGAGTTAAGTCAGCTGTGGCACCACGTTGCCGAAACCGTCGATCAAGCCCCAAAGAACCAACGCAAACCCGCAACAAACAAGGTGCAGACGTTTCCACCATCGTCAATGACGGAACGTGCTGCCGGACCAAAGCGTGGCGAACGGAAGAAAAAAAAGTAGCAGCCAGCGGCAACTAAATACAAGGCCAGCCCGGAGCGTAGGCTGCGTACCGGTACGCCACGAGTCCTTCATTCCCGGTCGCTGCCGGGAATGACGTCAGGACGGAATAGCGGATGAGCAAATTAATCTCATTGTTCGCGGGCCTCATCCTTCGCGTGTTGATCCTGGCCGTCGTGTCCTTGTGGGCTTCGTCCCGTCTGTTCGTCATCGTCGCGGACATGGGTGTTCCGATAGCACGAATCCAGGGTATCGGCATGATGTCAACGCCACATGGCCTGCTGCTGACGGCTCTGGACAGAGCTGTCAGCACGAACAATTTTCAGATCGTCGACACCGACAGCAACCCGTCTGGTTTCGACTGGAACGCGATCGCCGGCCGCTCCCGTAAACACTGGTCTGTCCTGGGCATTGGTGTTTGGCTGCGGACGCAACAGTCTGTGCTGCAGATCGGAGTTTCTTACCCCACCGCCCTGATCCTTCTACTGATCAGCTATTGGTGGACTCGCCGCCTTGGGCGCCGTAATCGTGCACGGTGAGTTGACCTGGTGGCTCTGTCTACGCGATTGCCGGAACACCGTCGCTGTGGTCCTTAATCCGACGTACTCCGAATGGGTAGCGCGGTTGCCTGCAACCAGTGTTGTGCAGCAACAGGAGACCCGTGCCAGACTCAGGAGCGTTCCAGTGCAACCTTCTATGCCAGCGGCACCCGGTTTGTAAGCACACGCGGCGACCCTGCTCCCATACTTTCGGCCAGTTTTCTTAAACAAATGACCAGCACCGATGCGCGTTGGGTGGGGTTGAGTGGACAACGAACGCGGTTGCCCGCCGGCATGGAAACATGCAGGTCAACCGCGCCCATTCCGTAACCATTGGTTGTTTGGATCTTCGGCGCCGAAGCACAGAACGAGCGTGTCCGGGACGCGCCAAGCGTGCGCGCCGATGATTGAAAGTTTTCTCAACATGCAGGTCGTGGCAAAACACCAATGCTTGAAGTCGTCAACTCGCCTGACTGAGCATTGCCAAACGACAACGGAACGTTTCCGAGCGACAGTTCGAATCGGTGTGCGGCTCTGTCTCATCCTGTTTGTTGTCGACACATCGTTGGCTAACGAGCAATCTTCATTTCGTGAAGTCTCGTTCAAAACATCCGACGGTGGTCAGGTCTTTGCCAATCTGTATGGCAACGGTGATCATGCGGTCGTGCTGGCTCATGGAGCGATATTCGACAAGGAAAGCTGGCACAAACAGGCTCAGACGCTGGCTGACAAGGGGTTACGTGTGCTGTCCATTGATTTCCGGGGTTATGGCAAGTCAAAAGCCGGCACTCCATCAGGCGACCTGCATCTGGATGTGCTGAGTGCCGTCCGCTACGTCCGCGAGCACGGGGCAAAGACAGTTTCCGTCGTTGGTGGCAGCATGGGAGGAGGAGCAGCGGCTCGCGCGTCTGATTCTGTTGGCTCATTCCTCGGTTTCGCAGCCGAAGAAGCTGGTCGTGCTGGACGGCAATGCCCACGCGCAACACATATTCAAGACAGAACATAGTGAAGATCTGATGAAACACATCGTTGAATGGCTGACGACCAGCGACTGACATACCCCGAAAGACTGGCCGAACCTGGCCGGCGGCTCGTGAGCTACCGGCGACCAACAAAAGGAATTGATTATGAAATGCCGTCCGAAGACACAAAGAGGCCTGATACGCTGGAGTCTCGGGCTCATATTGCTGACGCTGGCTGTATCGGCGATCGCTCAAAGGCCCGATGCTCGCGGTGGCCGTCGCGGAGGGGAACGGCAAAACGGCTATGCAGAGCGTGGAGAACGCGGTCGCAACTCAGATGGTCCTTCGGAACAGGTCGTTGCCAATGGATACGTTTTTGTAGATGGAATATTTGTTGCCGCTCCGTATGAACTGCGTCAGCAGGATTCTCAGGTGTTGATCAACAACAGAGCATTCGAGCTGAGCTCATTCGTAGACGCGGAGAACGAAGGCAGACGACGCAATGGCAACCCTGACAATGGGGGACGCCGAGCCTTTCGAACTGTTATCGAGTGCCTCGAAGGCGGTGGAGCCATCGTTCTTTTCTCGGGAACTCCCGTCGAAATGTTCTATGGAAACAGCAGCTACGACCTGCTGAATGTGCTTATCAAAGACGATGCGAGAACCGCGTTTCTGGCTGGCGAACAGGAATGGCTGCCTGCCCGGGTTGAACACCAAAGTTGGATTGCGTGGATCAGCGAATTCGACTGCCCGCCTGAACTCCAGGACCGCGCCACTGAGATGCTTCAGAAAATCGAACGAACGATGACGGAAAACGAAGCTCATATTTCGGCAATTCGCACGCTTGAGGCCAGTGGGTACCCACTGACCGTCGTGGGCATGCTGCTTGTTGTTCTGTCCGTGGGACACCTGCTGTCCTTCCACCCGACGCCCGACGGCGAAGGGAAGCCTGAACCATCTCCGCAGACTCTTAAAGCGGTCCGCAAATCGCTGATGCTGGTGGCAGCGTTATCAGCTCTTGACCTCATCTGGACAATCCTCGTCTCGCAGACCGGATCGATGAGGGAACTGAACCCACTTGGTTCTGCCCTGATCAAGGATCCGCAGTCACTGATCATTCTGAAGGTCGTCGCAACATCAGTCGCCGTCGGCATACTGCTCACTTTACAGCGACATCGTATTGCTCAGCAGGGCTCATGGTGGGGATGTCTGATCTGCACGCTGTTGATGGTCCGCTGGCTGACCTTCAACTCAATGTTTATCAGCTGATACTGACCGACGATCAGGCGACTGATTCGGACATTGGACAGCAAAACCTCGCCTTTGTTCAGCCGACCATGCATCGTGCGTGCCCCGAAAACTGCGGGCACTGTTTACTTGATATCCGTATCTTCGATGCGGCAACGGACGTGAGCTCTGTCGTCGGTACAGTTCCCGAGCGAATTTACTACAGGTGCCCTTCGAGCGGTTTACAGTGTCACAGCAGACGACCGAGCTCACATCCGTCTGCGAACGCAAAAAGCGGTCACTGAAACATGGCTGCATCGCCGAATGCTGTCGGAACCCACGTCGTGTTTCTGTCCGTTCCAATGCCTGAGCTGCGTCGCTGTGCCTCCTGGATGCCGGCCTACGTTTTGTTCTTCCGTGCAATTCCGTAGTTGAAACTTTACGAAGGCTTCGCGTTCCGGCTACAACCCCGTGCGCGGCGGATGGAAAAAGCTGCACCCCGAAAACTGTGGTTTGATTATGGACGCTTTGAAGGCCGGTAACCCAGCGGGTAGCCCAGGTTGCTCGCAACCTTTGGGTGCCGCAGGCACAAGAGGCTGTGATAAAACGACCTTCTTGCAATCCGAAGCCGGTCCGCACAGCGGACCCTACGTGGCTTGTTGCAGGCAACAGGGCCACGCCATGGAGACTGCATCGCTGCCATTGCCGGAGCTGCGTCGCTGAGGCTCCTGGATGCCGGCCTACCCTCTGCGCGGCGC
>LWDU01040555.1_pt1 | contig 18271 bp, 16 predicted proteins | sample 727161 | NCBI WGS metagenome assembly LWDU01 (sample SAMN04566230, study PRJNA314399) | hydrothermal vent metagenome | isolation source: deep sea hydrothermal plume seawater | place: Mexico: Gulf of California, Guaymas Basin | collected 2004-07-11
TGGCGACACTGAGGCTGGCGACACTGAGGCTGGCGACACTGAGGCTGGCGACACCAAAGGTGGCGAAGCTGAGGCTGGTGAACCCAAAGACGACAACTAGTATCACATTTGCGGTTATTGCCGAATAAACTGAATTGCAAGACGCGTGCGACTCGAGAGAGACGCACGCGTCTTTTTTTGCCATAACGCCACCGCACGATCGGTTTGACACGGCCCCCTGGCAGCCTATGTTTTCAATGCAACAGTCCCTTGGGGAGGGGAACTGATGCGTTGCGCGGCGGGGGAGCTTGGAGCTTCGAGGGGACCCCGCCGCCTTTTTACGCGCTTCGAGACAAATCGATGATTGAAAATCGTGGCCGACGCCGATCCGCTTTTACGCTCGCCGAATCACTGATTGCCATCACGCTGGTCAGCATGGCCGGTACCAGTCTGCTATTGGCAACTCAAGTTGCTTTTAACAACACCATCAACGCCAAAGAGCAAGTCGTCGCCGACGGCATGACGACATTCCTGTTTGATGAAGTCGCTGGCCTGCCCTATCACGACAAATCGGAGACCGCGTTTGAGACGATACTTGGCCCCGAGACGGGTGAAATGAGTCGGGTCAGTTTTGATGATCTGGACGATTTTAACGGTCTTACGATGAGCCCGATCAGTGATGAATGGGGCATCCCGTTGGGAGAGGGCGATGGAATTGGAGGAAGTCGTCCGGCCGAGCTACGCAGTTCCGATGCGAAGTTTTGGCGAGCCATCTTCACCGTCAGGTACGTCGATGAAAGTGATCCGTCCATCGACCTGATCTCCGGCACAAGTGGCCTGCGTTCTGTCACGATCGAAATTGAAAAATCGATCAACGGTGCCTGGATTCCTATTTCATCGCGTCGACGAGTGTTCGCCTATGTCCCCAAATCCTAGAATCTCGCCAACTGCCGGACGACGGCGGGCCATGACACTGGTCGAAATGTCGATTTCGATCGCCGTCATGTCAATGGTCGCCCTCTCCGCTAGCATGTTGACGACAACAGTTCACGACACGCATGTCGCCGCAACTCACCTCAATCGAATGACCCAACACGGTCGCGCGGCGTGTCGTCGAATTCGAGACGCACTCAATCGTGCGCAAGCGAACTCGGTGTTTCCTGGCTTCATTGTTCGCAACGACTTGATTGGCGGTGTCTCCCTGCCCAACACGCTGGTGGTGTGGGCACCGGACGTTTCCCCGAGCGACCCAACCGCACTGCCTTTGGTCTCGGAATTGGTTGTGTTTCAACCGGATCCGGATGACCCGAGACGATTGGTCGAGATCACAGATCCTACCGATACCTCCACGGTCCCGGAGCTCATGGACACGACTTCATGGAACACCCTCATGACGTCATTGGAAAACAATGGCAAACGCGCCACGCTGACGCGTTATCTGCATTTCGATACCGATCTTAGCGGTGTTCCGATGAGCCTGATTCGATTCACCGCTCGGCTGCGGCCAGATCAGTCGCAGATCGACGCCTACATCGCCGAGACGGCCACCTGGGACGACATTTATTGGCCACAGAATCTCTATTCATCAGCTTCGGGCATGCGCGAGAACGAGTGCCTGTTTGAGTTTCAACTACGCGACGACCCGCCGGCCGTCCAAGACATAACGACATTCTGGGGTTCATCAGCCGTGTTCTACCTGGAACCGCAACCCTGATTTCAGTAGTGGCGAGCGAGAGACACCGAGTAGAAAATCAAATCAGCAGCAGAGCAATGTCACTGAGATCGAGAGTCGCCATGGCAATTCAAAATCGAAAGTCCAGACGCAAGGGTGTCGCGCTACTCTTGGTTCTCGGCATTCTTGCCACCACGCTCGGAATCGGATTTGTGTTGATCCAACAGTCGGCGACAACCGCGAACTTGAGCGTCAACGTGGATCATCAGCAACGCGCCCGCTTGGCCGCTCAGACGGGGATCATGATTGGCCTGCGAGCCGTGCAAGAAGGTACATGGGCGGGCGTCGCCACATCGACATCACAGGATCTGGGGAATGGCGATTCGTTCACGATCTCCTATGCGATCGGTGACCCTCGGTTGAACCAATCGTCAACCGCAGCGGAATGGGCCGAGTATGCGATGCGAGTCACGATAAGCGTGGTCGGTACGTCACAACCGGCGCAGCCGGGTATGGCCGCCAGCACGCACAATAAACAAGCGGTGGTGCAACTGGTGCGGAAACAGTTCCAGTCCAGTCCAGCTGGTTGGTCCGACGTCCAGTCCTATACCCTCTACGCCTGGGACGACGGCAAGGCTCTCAACATGGAATTGCCGTTTTGCGTGCACGGCGACTGCTACCTGCAAGGGGCACTGACATTGGCCGATTCCTACCCCAATGATGAAGGCAACGGTAAATTCGAAGGGCGAGTCGACGACCTTGACATCTGGGGGTCATGGATCGCATACGACCCAAAGGGCGCTCCAACGGTCACTTGGAGTGGCTTCGAGTGGGATTTCGATGAGACAGATCCGGCAACGGTTTCCGTCGACCTGCAGGGCAATCAAGACGCTGTCTTCGCGGGCGTCGTGCTGGACAAAGACGGTAGAAACCCAGACCCCGACAATGCGATTGAAATCAAGAGCGGAAATACGATTTCGTTAGGGGGAATTGACGTCTGGTCGAACTCGCAATTGTCGATCTCGGTATGGATCTACTTGCAGAAGCATAATCCTCGCGACCACGTCATCGTGGAAAAAAGCGATGGCACGAACGTTTACTGGGCCGTGGGTGTGGACAAAAACAAAGCCTATTTCGAGGTCCGCTCGGAGGGTCAAACCAAAAGAGCCAAAGGGACGACGAAGGTCAAGAAAAACGAGTGGACCCACATTACGGGGGTCTACGAGGACGAGGACGTCAAGGTGTACGTGAATGGCGTGCTGGACAAAACGGTGGCGCACAGCAGCAGTTCGAGTATTGTCGATACCAACTCTGGCGCGGCGGTCATCATGGGCAGGCATGCCCCGGGCTCCGCTCTCGTACGATACCTGACCGACACGATGAGACTGGCGAAGGCGACAGCAGGTCCATTCGAAATCGATCTGCGTCCGTTCAATGGCGATATCACTTACCACGGTCCCAATCAACCGAAGGCGACGAAGGATCTCCTCAAGAAAAACCTGGGATTGGTCACTAGCGAAACACCGAGAGACGATACGCCGCCGGCGACTCACCCCGGTACGGTGACCAGCTACCAGCTCTTCGATGGTGGCCCCACGTACACCATTCCCGTGATGCCCGCGGAGATCTCCGGCACTGAATACACGTTTGATGCCCTGACCAATCCTCTGTTAAATGACAACTCCTCCATTACCGGTATGGTAATCACCGATGGCACGGTCACGGTCTCGGGAAGCGACGTCACGATGGATGCCACCAACCTACCAGGGCTCGATGGCGACAGTACGATCTACCAGATTCCTGCGGTTGTTGGCGGCTCGGACATCAAAGTTGAAACTGGGGCGGCCAATTGTCAGTGGCAGGGACTGGTCTATGCCAGCAAATTTGAGTTGCTAGAGAGTAGCGTCAGTTCTTTTCAACTGACCGGCAAGTTGGTGACGCCCGAGATAATCGTGAATAAACGATCGGGGTGGGATCTTGGCGAATCTTGGTGGCAGAGCGCACTCAACACATTCCTGTCCGCCGAAGACGGAGACGGGTACTACTTTCCCACATCACTCGGCCTGTCACCCGTTCCAGCATTCTATATTCAGCCTGAGACCAGCGCGACCGAGTATCTGTGGCCCGACTGGAGCCAACCGTTATACGAGGCAGATCCGACCGACGGCGTCTTGCGGTGGAAGATAATCTGGATGGAATGAGCCGTAGGCGCTAGCGGTCTGTTAACTTAGTGCGGAAAACTCGCAATCCCCACCGGCCCTGTGCCGGTGGAATTGTGGTTTGGCAACTACCTAGCCAACACCACACGCACCCAATTCTTTCTTTCGCACTGCTAGCCCGGGTGTTTTTTCCACACCTGGCAAAGCCAGTACCACACATATTGGTTGCGACCGGCGCAACCCCGCTAAACGTTGCGAACATACTGTGTCATTTGGCTCTCCGACCCGCTGTACCGGAAAAACGCATGCTAGGTTTGAAACGGAGTATTGCGCTGAACAACAGCCCGGAAACGCTCACACATGACGTCCAAAAACCACCTCCGCTCATTCACACTCATGGAACTGCTGATCGCTGTGGCGATCATCGGTGTCGCCGTGGGTATGGCGTTGACGGAATTCGATACAACTCAACAATCGACGGCCACGCAAGCAGCGGCCCTGGTGGCCAATCAACTCGATTATGTTCGTGAACTTGCCGTTGCCAACAACACAAACTACACGGTGACTTTCGATAAGGTGAACGACCGCTTCGCGGTAACACATACAGGCACTGACACGAGCCTGGATATACTACCGCAATCTTACTTTTGGCAAGAGGGTGAGACGGCGGCAATACAGTATTACGATTTGGATCGCATTCCTGCCCAATGGTGCGTTGCGCTGACGGGCGCTGGTTGGTACTCCGACAATACGATCAGCGAGACGTCGGTCGAGTTCCTACCATCGGGAGGTACAACGGTTGGCGATGACCTCAGTATCTGCCTGGAGGTGGGTTCTGCAGACCCCAATTACATCACCATCACCGTCTCTTCGGTCACGGGATTGACAGAAGTCGGCCCGATATCCAAGTCGACGCTGATCTCCGCCTGGCAGACGATTCGTCTGCCGATCGCAACAATACCCTCTTTCTAAACAGAAGCAGCCCACGATTCGATGATCAAAGCAAGTATCCCTTGGCCGAAAAAGACAACGCCGATCGGATTGGACATTGGCAGCCGATCCCTGAAGCTCGTCCAACTCTGCACCGAACACCGCCGTGTCATCGAATCGTCACGCTGGGATTGGAATGGTGCGGACGATTGGTTTGACGCTGACAGTAGCGACCCCAACAGTACCAATGATGCCTTTGTACTCGCGCTGAAGAACGCCCTTACTGGGCGGAATTTCGAAGGGCGGAATGTGGTGACGTCGATATCGGGAAACCACTTCTTCCTGCAGAATATCCGCGTACCCAAGGGAGGCAAGGCACAGTTGGAGGCGGCCGTTCATCGCGAAGCGGCGAGTCGGATCCCGTTTCCCGTCGAAGAGTCTGAGATTCGCTTTTGGGACTGCGCTGAAGTTCGGCAGGGCGACACTTCGATGCGAGAGATTATCGTGTTCGCCTGCCACCGCCCCGATATCATGTGTATCGCCCAGTCCATCGTCGCTGCGGGTCTTAATCCGATTGTCGTCGATGTCGAACCAGCAGCGCTCATCCGCAGCTATGCTGCCCAGAACCGCCGAGATGACGAACGCGGATTACGCGTCATGTTGCTCCATTTTGGCTACGGGGTCACATCCGTTATCATCGCCGAAAACGAAGACGCATTGTTTGTAAAATACCTCGATGTCGGCGGACGGCAGATCGACGAGGCGATTGCCGAACAACTCCAGCTGGGCGTTGTCGAAGCGAACGCGTTACGAAAGCGAAAACAACTCGATCAACACATCGCCAAGACGCTACAGGATGCTGGACGGCCAGTGATCGAAAAGCTCCTCAGTGAACTCTCGATGTGTATCCGCTATCACAGTGTGACATTTCGAGGGCGCCCCATCTCGAAGCTGATCATCAGTGGAGGTGAAGTCTCGACAGACGTTGCCGAAACGCTCGAACAACGACTCGGACTCTCCACCAAATTGAGCAATCCCTTTCGCCGCACCGAAAACGCTCCGGTTGTCGATACGCCAAGCCAGTGGGAGGTCGCGGTCGGCCTCGCTCGCCGACAGGTGGTGGCATCGTGAAGAATATCAATTTCTTATCCGACGCATTCCTCGACCGACAACTTCGTCGACAAGATCGCGTCTTCTTGGCCTCGGTAACGATCACCGCAATTACCGTCATTACTTCCGTCACGATCGTGATGTGCATGCTTCATCAATCCGTGTCATACGCGAGCAAATCACTCGACGGCGAAATCGTCTCGTCACAACAGAAAAACGCCGACTTTGCGAATCTTCAGGCCCGCTTGGACGGACACGACGAAAAAGCAAATCTGTTGGCGTATCTGGATCAGCAATGGCCGATCTCGCGAATTCTCTCCGAGGTCACGGCACCGCTTCCAAAACAGATTTCATTAATCGAATTGTCCTACGATCGAAATGTTGCCGCAAATTCCCGCAAGGGTAAGAAAAATCCGTTCAATTCCGTTCCGGCAGCTGAGGAAGATGCTGGTTCGCCGTACGCCCGCGAACTAAAGGCGCTACGGGACATGACCGAGAGTATCCCCTGGATCATCACGATCGAAGGCGAGACAACCGATGCTGCCGTCTTGCACCTGTTTGTCGATAAGCTGCGTTCGTCGCAGTTGTTCGCTTCGGCCCACCTCGATGGGTTTCGCACCAGCAACGAGAATAGTGATACCGAGACTCGCTTGTTCACTCTTCACTTGACGATTGCCGCCGGACATGCGGAGCCAGGTGCGCCGCAGCCAGTCCATGCCAAAGAGGTTGTTGCGGAGGTGCCAAGTGAAACTTAACCGCAATCTCATCACGATCGCCATGCTGGCTGTGGTGGCCGTATCATTTCTCATCGTTGTCGCGCGACCTCTGCGAAAGTCGATCGCCAGCGAACGAAACACCATCCGCATGAAACAGGGCAACATCACGCAGACCATGCAATTGGCCCCCCAAGTCACGCAGCTTCGTATCCGTCAGACGGCGGTGCAAGAGTATATGAGTGTGATGTCGAAACGGCTTCCCAAACCGGAAGAGATACCAGCCATTCTGGGAACGATTACCGCCTTGGGGACTGAGTGTGGTGTTCGGATCGTTGACTTTGCCCCGCAACCCCATGTTGACTCGGACGTTCTGGGGCAAGACGTCCTGTCCCTCAAGGTCTCGGGACATTTTCCCCAGATTCACCAGTTCATCATCATGATCGAACGTCTTGATCCCACAATCTGGGTACAGCGGCTCGTATTGACGCGACGAGACAAAGCGGGAGTTTCCGCCGAGATAAGTCTGTTAATCTTTTCCAGCAATACCGATTTTTCCGATTTTCCTGATCGTTAGTGTCCGATAAGGAAGGAGGTGTAGGTCTCTCCGTTCTTGCTGAGAGGGCTGCCCCATCATGAAGAAGAAGAAGAAGAAGAAGAAGGAGTTGGCACGAAATAAGGCCAAGTCAGCGGTGTTGGCGGTCGGTTGCATTGTCATGGTTTACTATTGGGTCCCGCTACTAACGGGTGGGAAAAAGAGCCCAAAGTCAACTGCCAGTGCGAAGGATGAGGCGCCGCAACCGGTCGAGCAAACGACGACCACTGTATCCACTCCCACAACAACACAAGCTGCAGCTCGCCACTGGACCCAAATCGCCAACGCGATCATATCGGATACCCACATGACTTCCGCGCCGCCAGCCGACTCGACTGAAAGTCCCTTTGCGGGATTTCAACCAGCAGAGGAGGTGGAACAACTAGCCGATCCTCAACTAGACGTCGCAGAGATCGTCGATGAAACGACAAGCCCAACGGACCTTGTCGTCAACGGCGTAATGGTTGGAGGGACGCGTTCAGTGGCCACAATCAACGGAGTTGTCTACAGACTTGGAGACTTTGTGACGTCGCGTGACAGCGAGCGGCCTGGTCAATACGAAATCGTGTCGATACATGCCGATTCTGTCGCTGTAATTCAAGAAGGCCGTAGGTACGCTCTTCCGATCAACAAGCCATGGAGTGCCGCCAACGGCAAGCAAGCACCAAACTTTCGATAACCGCCATCCACTTCATTCCAACGGTCACGGACGACCTCATGGTCAGGCTCCTAAAAATACTCCTGTTTCTCGCCTGTCTTGTCACTGGCATCGGCGCGGCGATTCTAGTCGCGAGTCCCGATAGCTTGCTAACTGGTCAGCGTTTGGCGGAAGAACATCCGTTTTCCAAACTGCGGGCGTTCGTCGCAGCCAAACCTGAACTGGCCACGAACGGCCATCAGAATCAAGACGAGTCCACGCTTGTGGGGCCAAACTCCATCGGCTCTCTAGAGAGACCGCCAAGGTCCTTGGACAACAGCCCATTGACCTATCCTGTGTTGCCCCAACCCGTTCACGTCAGCCCGTCACCGCCGGTGAGCACGCAAGTCGAGGACCTGAAGAACCTTCTGGATCAAATCAAGAATCTCGGTGGCCCAGCGGCGACCTATGAAGAGGTGCGCGACGCACAACTTAAAAGACCGACAGGCGTTGGACCCGGTCCCACCGGTGGTTCGCCAGGTCCCATTGGGCCTCCGGCCACGCCGCCAGCGGATGCGGATCTGCCACCACCCGAAGAACGGCTTATGGTACGCACTGAAGGCGACGGCACCACAAGCATCAACATTTACGGTGCGGATATTCGACAGGTGCTGGACATGTTCAGCGTCCAAGGGCAACTCAACATCTTGACTGGACCGAGTGTAACGGGTCCGGTTTTCGGATCATTGTCGAATGTCCATATGCATGAAGCGCTGGACGCCGTCGTTCGACTAGCCGGTTTTCAGGCCGTGCGGTTCGGTGAGTTCATTTTGGTGGGAACGCCCAGTGAGCTTATCGAGATGCAACGTCTCTCCGAAACCATGATCACGCGAGTGTATCGTCCGAACTATATCTCTGCACAAGAATTGCAGGTCCTGATCACTCCTCTGATCAGTGGAGAAGGATCCTCTTCCGTAGTCAGCAGCTCCGTGGCCGTCTCCACACCGTCAGAGCAGGGGATTACCAGCGGTGGCGATAGTACGGGCGGCGATTCATTTGCCGGCAACGAAGTGGTGGTCGTTCGCGACTTGACATCCATTATCCAACAGATCGATCGCATTTACGACCAACTAGATGTACAGCCACGCCAAGTGACGATCGAAGCCACGATCCTCAGTGTCCGTTTGGACGACAGGAATCAATTCGGCGTGGACTTCGAATTGCTGTTGAATCAAAGCGACGCGAGACTCGTTGCCAATTCTCCCTTGTCCAGCCTGGCAGCGATCGATGTCTCGGGTGGAGGACTCAAGTTCGGTTTCCTCGACACCGACGTCTCCTCATTCATCTCTGCGTTGGAGACGGTTGGAGATACGAATGTCGTGGCATCGCCGCGTCTGATGTGCCTCAACAAACAAATAGCAGAGATCTTGATCGGTTCCAAACTGGGCTACGTCAGCACGACAGTGACTCAAACGGCCACCACGCAGGCGGTTGAGTTCCTTGAAGTTGGAACTCAACTTCGCTTCCGTCCTTTCATCTCGGATGATGGAAACGTACGTCTTGAGATCCACCCGGAACTCTCCACGGGATCGGTCCGCATCGAGGAAGGGTTTACGCTGCCGGATAAAGACGTGACGCAAGTCACGACAAACATTATTTGCCCTAACAACAGAACGGTGATCATCGGTGGTCTGATCCGAGAGGACCTGAGCGTAACAACTACACAGATTCCGTTACTCGGCAATCTGCCAGTGATCGGCCCGTTGTTCCGCCAACAAACCGAATCTAAGGAACGCCGCGAACTCATCGTGCTGCTAACACCACGGATCACCGACCTAGCGGTAGCGCACAACGAAGCAACGGCCGTGGAAAACGCGTTCTTAGAACGACACTCAATCAAGGTAGACAAGATGAGCATTATTGGTCGGCAATACCATGGAAGGCGGTTCGTCCGCTTGTCCCAGGCCGCCTTCCACTCCGGTGACATTGATTCCGCACGACGGTACGTCAATTTGAGTCTGCAGTTCAATCCACAATCGATCGACGCCGTGCGTTTACGACAAGAGGTCAACGCGGCGCACCGTCACTCCGAGTCGATCGACATGCACTTACGGACGGGTCTCCTGCCGGGTAGCCGACCGCATGTCGATTATTCGCGGAAAGGCACACCCTGGAGGCCGGAACCAGCTCCCTTCGAAGATCCGATCACGATTGAAACCCAAGGCAACGCCGGCCCTAGGATGGACATAACCACACCGTCCTACGAGCCGTTCATCCCGCCGACCAGAACCGCGCCGCGAACAGAATAAGAACCGAATGAGGAGAATTTCCATGAGCCAGCGACTTCAACCGACATGTAAAGCTGTCAAGGCGTTGCTTGTAGTGGTCGGGGCGGTTGTGCTGGCAAGCGGATGCTCATCCGTAACGCGACCCTTCCAGACTTTGGTCCTATTGCCCGAGGTCGAGGCGTCTGAAAACTCCCGCTCGGAAGATTCTCTCCAGTCCGCGATCTCCGATAATCGAGAACAGGCTTTACTATCGATGGCTGAAGACCGTTGGCAGAGTGGGAATTCACTCGATTGCGAGAAGCTGCTGAACCGTTTGTTGGAATCGACTCCCGACAGTCGAGACGGACTGCAAATGTTGGCGGAATTGTATCTAGCGACCGACCGACCTCAGCTGGCCCTGAAAGAGTTTTCGCTGCTGTTGCAGGACGATCCCGAATCGTTGGACCTGCAATACCACTACGCCGTCGCTTTAGAAGACGCGGGGCGGGAAGCCGATGCCAACCGTCAATTCCACGAGCTGGCAGAAGCAGCCGGGCCCGATTCGTGGCTATCCAACCTGCCACGCTCGTTCGCATCGGGTCCCACGCCGCTCTCGTCGTCTGCGACGATCCAGGACTGGCAGATCGCCAACCGCTGGGCCAATTCCAGCGCTAGATTGGCGTCAAGTTCCACAGCTGCCATGCGATAACGGTCCGGTTGATTGGTCGTGTGCCACGTCCAATATGCTCAATGTGAGGCACTGGCTCTGCCAGTGTTTGAGCCGAACGCGTCGGGTCTGGATGATGACGCGAACGCATCTTAAAAAACACCCGAGGCTAGCGCCTTCGGCTCAAATCCTTATTGTTCCGAGCCAGCAATACAAGCACGAAGCGACACCGCGTTAGGGATATGATCTTTTGCACCGGTTCTAACGCTCGTGCAGATTGGTCAGTTTTTGAATCGACCGGTGGACATTCGTCTTGCCTGACCTAGGGTTGTGTGGCCTTCTACGTAAGCAAATAGGGGTGTTGTCCGTAAGGAACGAGCAAGAATTCATGTCCTTGATTATCCCCAAGTCTGCAATGTCGCCATCGTGCGCTGCAGGAGCAGCGATCGGTGCATCGATCGCATTGTTCACTGCCAGCCTGCTCGGCGGCTCAGTCCATAGCGTGGCGGCGATCCCCATATCGCTTGCGCTGGCAGCCACTGGCGGTGTGCTCCTCTGGCGGTTCGGTAGTCCGACCCACGGCTCTCAAAAGAAAGTGATCGACAACCTGCAACTGCTCTGCCAACTCGATCATCACGATTTGACCGAAGATCGACTGAACGAACAACTACCCCGACTACAGGAAAACAGTCCATGGTCCGAAGCGTTCATTTGTGTCCGCGACTGCCTGACTAAATATGGCCAACAATTACAAGACACCGAACAACGGCGAGCCGAGGCAGAAGTCAGGCTGAGAACGTATAGCACGGAGCGCAATCGCTATCGCGAGATCCTGCACTCACTCTCTTTGCCTATTCTGACAATGAACTATTTCGGCGAGGTGGTGTTCTCAAATACGGCAGCGAACCAAGCCTTGGGAATTGCCGAGGAGAGTGAAAACCTCTCGGTCGATCGTTTGAGCAATGGGCAACTCATCCGCTTGATGAAGGATGTGCGGCGCCGCAAACTCCCAGCCCAACGCACCGCAGATATCCTGCTGGGCGACGAGGACCACGAACACCAATTTCAGGCGGTCTGCCATGGGCTGCGGACAACGCCCGAAGAGGGAGATGATGAGCACGGGGCAACGGTTTTCCTCGAAGACATTTCCGAACTGAAGGAAATCCAGAAACGCAATGCCCAATTCGTCTCGGCGGTTAGCCACGAGATGAAGACACCCCTGACCAGCATCAAGGCCTACGTCGAGTTGTTATCGGACGGAGATGCGGAAGACCAGAAAACTCGCGACGAATTCCTCGATGTCATCGACAGTCAGGCCGACCGCCTGGAACGTCTGATTCACAATCTGTTGAATTTGGCTCGCATTGAAGCTGGCGTGGTCGACGTTAACAAGGAACACCTCTCTATGAACGAAGTTCTGGAGGAGGCGTTTAGCGTCGTTCAACCGTCAGCCGAACAGAAGAAGATCAAGCTACTCAACGATCTCAGCCCAATGTACATAGGCGTCCTAGCGGATCGTGACATGTTGCAGCAATCGGCGATCAACTTGCTTTCGAACGCCGTGAAGTACACGCCCGAAGGTGGAGCGGTCACTTTGACAAGTCGTTTAGACGACAAGACGGCCGTTTTTGAAGTCCAAGATACGGGCGTCGGACTAGGCGAAGACGATTGCAAGATGATTTTCGAAAAATTCTATCGTGTCAACAAGAACATGGCGTCGGGAACTGGATTGGGTCTGCCATTGGCAAAACACATCGCCGAAGACGTTCATGGTGGCACGCTGCTTGTCACCAGTGAACTGGACAAAGGAAGCACGTTTACCATTCGGATTCCTTCTGTCGGAGCACAGAAAAAATAGTAACTCGGCAGCGGTTGTGACAATCGCGATTGCCGACCTGCCAGCAAGGGGTAACCAACGTGACCGCGCGCATTCTTGTTTGTGATGATGAAGCTCATATCGTCCGCGCTGCCGAATTCAAACTCCGCAAGGCGGGCTTTGAAGTGATAACGGCCAGCGATGGCGAAGAGGGTTGGACAGCGGTTCTCGAACACCGACCGGACCTAGTCATCGTCGACTGCCAAATGCCCTACCTAACAGGCTTAGAAATGTCTAAGCGGATCATGAACCACGAGGAAATCAGCGGAACTCCGGTTCTGATGCTGACAGCAAAGGGCTACGAATTGTCGGAGCAGTTGGCTCGATCTGAATATGGTGTTTCAAAGATCATGTTCAAGCCTTTTTCGCCTCGTGCATTAGTCGCCGAGGCGCATGCAATGCTGGCGACCAACGAAGCGAGATCCGCCGAGGCCACGCTGTGAATCTGCCCACCGAAATCTTTGGGGACGTCGTGGTCGTCCACACGCCCGATGAAATCACGTCGGACAATGCCGAGGAGTTGGAGGACTTCCTCACGACCCTCGAACGTTCCCTCGTCATTGTGGACCTGGACGGCACGGAGTCCTTTGACAGTCGAGGAATTGAGGCCATTCTCACATCGCTTGACTCATTGAGAGCCATGGGTGGCGCGCTGAAGATCGCCACAGCGAACATCACGAATCGCAAGATATTTGAAATCACCAGAATCGACGACCAAGTCGACGTTTACGGCAGCGTACTCGAAGCGGTGAAGAGCTTCGCGTAACGCTCAAACGACTTTGCCTTTTTGCGTGTCCAACCATGAGCACAACAACCGCTGACAAACCAATTCGACTTGGAAATCTCCTCGTCGAACGCGGCGTCCTAGCGGACGAACAGCTTCAGACGGCGCTGGATTATCAGAAATCCAATGGAAAGGGCAAGCTGCTTGGTGAAATCCTCATCGAGTTGGAACTCTGCACGGAAGAGCAAATCCTGGAGTCACTAGCGGAGGGATATGATATCCCTTACGCGCAGTTGGACCAACGCCTCCATGACCCACAAACGCTCGAGTACATCGACCGTGAATTGATCGACAAGCACGAGATTTTTCCTCTCTTCTGCATTCGCGACGTATTGACCGTTGCGGTGACCGAACCGTCGAACCTGTTCCTCATCGAAGAGCTACAACGTCTCACCAACAAGGTGGTCCAGATCGTCGCGACGTCTCCCAAAGACATTCGTCGCATGATCTCGACACTTCCTGACTCGTCGATTTTCGTCATCGACGACATCATCGACGACAATGCGAACGCCGAAGTCACGCTGATCGAAGATGCCATCGATGACATCGCTGAAGTCGAGGACTTGGAAGAGCGGTCGCCGGTCATTCGGTTAGTCAACTATGTGATCTTCAACGCGGTCAAGGAAGGGGCCAGCGATATCCACATCGAACCAAACGAGCGGTGCTTGAGAATTCGAAATCGTATCGACGGGCGACTTTACAAGTCGTTGGAGGTTCCGCTACGACTTCACAGCGCTGTCACCAGCCGTATCAAGATCATGGCGTCGCTCGACATTAGCGAACGTCGGCTGCCTCAGGATGGTCGCGTTCACGTGATGTTAGACGGCCGCAAAGTTGATCTTCGCGTCAGTATATTCCCGGGCAGTCGAGGCGAAAAAACCGTCATTCGAGTGCTTGATACCCGAAACGTGTCGCTCAACTTGAGAGACCTTGGGTTCGCAGAAGTTGTGCTGAAACGTTTGCAGGAAGAAATCCACTCGCCAAACGGCATCATTCTAGTCACCGGTCCGACAGGCAGCGGAAAATCGACAACGCTCTACGCTGCCCTCAATGAAATCGCCACCATGGCGAACAACATCTGCACGGTTGAGGATCCGATCGAATACCACTTGTCGATGATCAACCAATTCCAGGTTCAAGAGAAAATTGGGTTGACGTTCTCCAAGGCACTGCGGGCGTTGTTACGACAGGACCCGGACGTCATCATGCTGGGCGAGATTCGCGACGAAGAGACGGCTCGAACCGCGATTCAAGCGGCGTTAACCGGACACCTTGTCTGCAGCACGCTCCATACCAACGATGCGCCCTCGGCGATTACACGTCTTGTCAACATGGGCGTCGAATCGTACCTGATTAGTGCCGCGCTTAACATGGTACTCGCACAACAACTCGTCCGACGCATTTGCCCAAAGTGCCGCGAGACGTTTGAGCCGCCTCGCCCCTTGCGACGTGTCCTTGAGAGACTCGAATTGGATGTCACGAAGTTGTTCAAGGGCGTTGGCTGTCGCCGCTGTCGCAACTCGGGATTCAGCGGGCGAATTGGTCTTCATGAACTATTGGTGGTCAACGACGAATTGCGGGATGCCATCGTGGCCGACGCATCGATTAGCCAAATCCGCAAAATGGCCATCGTGGCTGGGATGATCACGATGCAGGATGACGGACTAGGCAAAGTGCGTGAGGGAATTACCACCATTGAAGAAGTCATGCACGTCGCAGGTCAGCACGACATGCTGGCCATTGAAGAGGAAAAAACGGCAACCAGTTAAGCCGAAGAAAAGCACATGCCAAGTTTTCAATTCACTGCCGTTGATGCGGCCGGCGAACAGCACGAGGATGTCCGCGACGCGGAAAGCAAGGAAGATCTCAAACAAGCCTTGGCAGCAGAAGGGCTGCAAGTGCTCACTGTTTCGCTAGACCTACCGAGCGTGAACATACTCACACCGCGAGTAAAACAGAAGGACTTGCTTTATATCACGAGCCAGCTCGCGGTCATGATCGAAACAGGGATCAACGTCACCTCCGCTCTCGAATCGGTGTGCGAACAAGTCGAAAACGCACGACTCCGCCATGCACTGGAACAGGTGAGGCTAGGCGTCGAAGGTGGCGACGACCTATCGAGCATGTTGGAGNTTGATGCCAAGATCACGGCTCTCGTCCGCGCCAGTGAACAGACCGGTACACTCGGAGAAATGCTGGAACGCATTAGCAACGACATCGCTCGCGACATCTCTCAGCGGGGCAAGATAAAATCTGCTCTGACCTATCCTGCCGTGATGGCCTCGGTGGCGGTCGGCGTGACCATCTTTCTACTGACGTTCATCATGCCACAATTCGAGCCCCTCTTTAAACGGCGAAATGTGGAACTGCCCAAAATCACAAGTGCGCTGATGGCCGTGTCCCATATGATGCTCGAATACTGGTGGGCCTGGTTGGGTGGCCTCATCATTTGCACCGTCAGCCTCGTCTACTGGCTAAAATCAAAACACGGGCAGCGAACCATGGATGGGTTCCGCATCTACGCCATCATTCTCGCCCGCAGTGTCCGCACTCTAGGACTGATGATCAAAAGCGGCGTATCGATGCTGGACGCCCTGCAATTGACCTCGGAAGTCGCCGGCAACCACTATTACAAATTGGTCTGGCTGGAGGTCATCGATCGTGTCACGCAAGGGGAGCGAATTGTCGACACCCTCCGCGGGAATCCGCTCTTTCCAAAGTCGCTGGTCCAAATGATCGGGTCGGGAGAAGAAACCGGAAAATTGGATTTTGTGCTGGAGAAAATCAGCAGGCACTACGAGGAGGAAACCGCATCGTCGATCAAATCGGTCACGACGATGGTCGAACCTCTATTGATTACGGTGATGGGCTTCGTCGTCGGGGGAATTAGTATGTCCCTGCTGCTGCCCATCTTTCGGCTTAGCCGGGCTCATTAGCCGGGCCGTTTCCGTGAGGTTGTTGCCTTGGCAACTAGCCGAGCAAACGGGCTCGACGCGCTCGACGTTCTGCGCGAAGTCGCGCTCGTCGTTTGATTTCGCTTGGCTTCTCGTAATATTCGCGACGCCGCATTTCCTTCTTGATACCGCTTCTTTCGACCAACTTTCTAAAACGCCGCACGGCGTCCTGAATCGATTCACGGTCACGGACGATCAGACGAACCATTCGTACTCCTCAACGGTCTGTTCAAAGAGGTTTTGCCAGCTAGAACGCCGCAAAACCGAATCCCTACAAGATACCAGTTTTTACGATACGAACCGCACACTATACCCGAACAACAAAGCAACTGTCTAGCCCGTAGATGTCGGCTTTGGGATTTGCGGCAGGCCGACGTATCGGCAACCAGAGTACGCCATTGCTTGCACTCTTACTTGTATCGGCTCGAGATGTCGACTCACACAGCAAACTCAGGCAATTTAGTGAGTTAACGGACTATGGGCGCCGTTGTTGGCGGCGGCGATCGGTCTCGCGTAACGTGGCCTTGCGAAGCCGGAGCTTCGTCGGTGTCACTTCAACCAACTCGTCGTCCTCGATGTATTCCAAGGCAGCTTCAAGGGAGAGCACCCGCGGTGGTTTGAGAAGGACATTGGCGTCACTTCCCGCGGCTCGAATATTGGTCAGTTTCTTCTCTCTCGTCGGATTGACCACCATATCGTTGTCTCGGCTGTTCTCGCCAACGATCATTCCCTCGTAAACTTCGTCGCCCGGTTTGACCAACAGTTCGGCCCGATCCTGTAGCCCATCCAGACCGTACGCGACGGCTTTTCCGGATACCATCGAGACCAACACACCATTCGGGCGGCGAGGAACTTCTCCCTCTTGCGGCCGATATCCAGAGAACCGATGATGAATTACCGCTTCCCCCTGGGTCGCGTTGAGCAGCTTCGTCCGCAGACCAATGAGTCCCCGCGCTGGAATGATGAACGTCGCCTGTGTAAATTCACCTCGTGGCGACATTTCCGTCAACTGCCCCCGGCGGAGACCAACCAGTTCCATCACCGGTCCCAACTTGTCCTCCGGCACCTCGACGACCAGCGTCTCGAAGGGCTCCAACCAAACACCATTTTCTCGTTTTTTTATCACGCGAGGTTTGCCAATACTCAGTTCGTAGCCCTCGCGACGCATCGTTTCAATCAACACCGACAAATGCAACACACCACGTCCAGCTACCGCATACGAATCAGTGCCCGCGATGGGTTTCACGCGGAGTGCCACATTCCGTTCCAATTCTCGGTCCAGCCGTTCACGAAGTTGCCTCGTGGTAACGTACTTGCCTTCCCGTCCGGCGAATGGCGATGAGTTGATGCCGAAGACCATCTCCAAGGTTGGTTCATCGACTGTGACGCGGGGCAGGGGGCAGCGCACTTCTGAATCGCAAACTGTGTCGCCTATTTCTATTTCATCCAAACCCATCACCGCCACGACCTCACCGCATGACACCGATTCCACCTCGACCTGACCGAGGTTTTCAAAGATGTTCACCGCTGCGACCCTGGCTGGCCGAAAGCCTCCGTCCTTGCAAGCGATTTGCACGGATTGACCCTTGTGAATTTTACCCGAGGAAATGCGGCCAACGGCAATTCGTCCCACGTACTCTGACCAATCCAGCGTGGTAACCAACAACTGTAATGGCGCTTCCGAATTGACCTTCGGGCCCGGGATCACATCCAGGACCATGTCGAGCAGTGGTTCCATTCCCTGGTCGAGTAGATCGAGGTCATGGGTCGCAACTCCGTCCTTCGCACTGGTGAAGATGTAGGAAAAGTCACCTAGCTTGTCGCCGCCCAACTCCATGATCAGTTCAAAGGCTTCGTCCAACGCTTCCAGCGGTCGGCCGTCGGGGCGGTCAATCTTGTTGACCACAACGATAGGTCGAAGACCGCAC
>LWDU01039487.1_pt1 | contig 18266 bp, 15 predicted proteins | sample 727161 | NCBI WGS metagenome assembly LWDU01 (sample SAMN04566230, study PRJNA314399) | hydrothermal vent metagenome | isolation source: deep sea hydrothermal plume seawater | place: Mexico: Gulf of California, Guaymas Basin | collected 2004-07-11
TCGTCGCCAATCTTGCGACCGCTGTGAATGTCGATCCGACCCTGCAGGGTCTCGGTCTCTCGGCCGCCGGCATCGGCGATAGCCTTTTCACTGATGGCATCATCGATTCCCTGACCATCTCCGACGTCGGACTCTCCGACGTCCCTCTGCCTGCCGCCGTCCCTGCCCTTACCCCAATGAGCTGGCTGGTTTTGGCATTCAGCCTGGCTGGATGCTGGGCGCTGGTCTCGCGGCACAGACAACGGGAACTCTCTTAGGTTTTCGCCCGGACCCATGGCATGCTGGCAGAGAGCGGCACCGGATCTCGTGGTTAGGCGGATTCCGCTCTTGGCATTACTCCTCATGATTGTCGTGTGGAAGATCGATGTCGAGAAAGCCGTGGCTTCCCCATTCATAAGAGCCTGACGCCTTACCCGGTTGCGGGACGAGGAGGTCGGCGCGGGGAAGAATGCCGATGCACAAGGCCGAGTATCCGAACCACGTTTGGAGCTACGACTTTGTCGCGGATCAAACGAGCGATGGGAAGACGCTTCGTTTCTTAACCGTGATCGATGAGTTCACCCGACGAGCACTTTGGATCGAGTGCGCACGTCATCTCACGTCGTTCGATGTGGTTCGCGTGCTCGATCAGCTCGTTGAGCTGCACGGAAAACCGGCCACGATCAAAAGCGACAACGGTCCCGAGTTCGCAGCGAAGAAGGTGCAGGAGTGGATCAAAGATCGACACATCAACGCACGCTTCATCGATCCCGGCAGTCCGTGGCAGAACCGGGCATAACGAATCATTCAACGGCATCTTTCGAGACGGATGTTTGAATCGCTGGCTCTTCGAGTCGGTCCGAGAATCTCGCGAAGCAACGGAGCATTGGCTTTACGAATACAACTTTGAGCGACCCCATGAGTCGCTCAGCGGGCGTTCGCCCGAAATGTTCTTTAAACAAGGGGAACAACACTAACAGCAAAGGGAAGCCGCTTGACCTTCAAGCGAAATCCCTAACACAACGGCTGGTGCCGTTTTCTTGGGCTTGCCAGGCAGCCTAGCGGATCAACTGCCAATCGATTTTTGCATTCCCGGGAGCGGGTTCAGAAAATGCCACCCGGAATCCCTTGGCAGTTTTCTCAGCAACCGCGTCCCGTGTCATCCAGCTTGGCTGGACGGTGACCGAATAGCGTCCGTCCAGCTCCTGCCGGCTTGCTGGAAACGAGACCGTCAGCTCGCGTAGGCCCTGACCGACCGCAACGTCGATGCCCCGAAGATTTTTGGCGGCTGTGTCGGTCCCAGAGATCCCTGTCTGACGAAGCGTGGCCGAGTGGNNCGGCGATCCTTTTGCTGCTTCAAGACCGCGTCGAGAGTCCCTGACTGCGAGGAGTCGATCAGCAATCCGCTTCCGATTTGCACGCGACCCGCGTTTCGCGTGTGAAACGATGCGCCGCTCATCAATCCCTTGAAGCCATTGAAGTGGCGCACCCGGTATCCCGTTGGAAGCCATGCTTCGGCCGCTGGGGGTTGGGTGATCGGGTCACCGCTAGCGAAGTCGATGCTGGATTGAAAGAAGGGCGCGGGCGCGAGAATGATCTTGCGGGCGTCGTCGTTAGTCGCCCTCCAAACGTTGCCGGGGCGATAGCCAGCGACACCCTCACGCACGTCGCTGGCCCAGGCGCCCGGCGCGATGATGTAGCGCAGCTTGTGCGAATCCTTGGAAGAGGTCGTGTAGTTCCCGGCATCCATCAGGCGCGGCCCGCCGCGACGGTTCGTGCCCCACCACTGAGATTCAACGTAGAGTGCCATTTGACCGTTGGCGAGACGTTCGACGGATGTGATCGAGTACCAGCGATGCACGGGGTGAGGAGGACCGGCCAATGCGGAAGACCACTGCTCGCCTTTCTCGTATCGCTCGCTCGGCTCGTCGATGGCAATGAATCGGCCCACGAGAGATCGATCCCAGTTGGCATCGCGGCTACCGACGATGAGACTCGTTGATGCGGCCTCGCCGCGCAGATAGTTGTAGCCTGCGGCAACGACCTGGACCGTTCCTGACGTCTGCCACTTTTTCGGATTCAGATTGATGATGGGGCGTGATGTTCCGAGCTTGTGTGGGTCGGTCGCTCCCGCCGCCGCGTAGACCAGCGTGCCGGAACTCGGGTCCCAGCTTTCTACGAGCGCCCGGAATCCGATGAGATCTTGGATGATCTCGGCGGTGTAGGCCACACCTCCTTCGTCACCGCCACCCGACATCAGATCGCCCTGATAATCGAGCTGAGTCCAGTTGCCGAAAGTATCCCCGGTTCCGTAGGTGGCACGCTTGATGACGAGCGACATCGACTGGTTGTCGGCGTTGCTGAGGTCGTTGAGGGTGAGTGCATTCACGATCGTCTTGGCATACACGATCGCGTCTTTCGGGCGCGGCTGACTCACGTCCGCGGTGAAATAGGGACCAAGCGTATCCTGACCCAGCGACTTCACGACGACACGCTCGACCTTTCCGCCATAGGCTCCGGGTATTCCCGAAATGCGAAGCATCTGGCCAACATAGAGCCCACGCAGAGTAGGCACATCAATACGGGCGTTGTTGCCCGGCATGGACGCGCGGGTCAGCTTTTGAGAGTACGACGAGGAGCCACCGCGGTTGAAAGAGGTGATCTGCTGGGTCGATACGACCGCCGTCGCGGGCAGATTGCGGTCGAGCTCACGTTCGATGATCTGGCCGGCAGTGCCAATCCCGGCCAAGGATGGTGCGGTGCCCATGGCCGGCACATAGATTCGCTCGGCACCGCCGCGGTAGTCGAAGACTGTGACGGCGGTGCTCCGATAGTCGCGCTGAGCGTCGTTGACGACTTTGAAATCTTTGGCAACACCTGTTGGGATCACCAATACGCCACCTCCCTGAGACATCAGCTGCTTGATCGCCTTGCGATAGGCCAGGCTCGCAGCTTTCGAGGTGTTACACACACCGAAATCGGTCAGTGAAACTCGATTCGAGGCGTCATCGATGGCCGACCGTTGCTCGGCGTGCGCGGCCGCGCTCCCGATGCACGACACGCCGATCAGAATCAGAATTTGGATGCATTTCGAGAATCGGGCCACTCCGATCACCTCCCCCGCTTTGGACGTCACGTTGTCCTGGATAATTTTAGACTGGATTTGGCAAGTATAGTGCGCAGGGTTGGGGTTGTCCGAGATCGATGGCGTTGTTGGCGGCATCAGTAATGGTCATCACGATCGCCCTACACAAAGAGCTGCCGCACATAGAATGGGAGTGTCCGGTTCACCCTGTTAGTGGGCTTCCTGTTCCGCGGCGGCGCAAAAAGCGAACGAATGGAGGGTCGAGGGCGGCAGTGCCGAGAACCGCTACCACCACGAAGATCGCTGCCTTCATTACAAAGCTCAGCCAGTCTTCGACTGCTGGGGACCAGGTTAGAACCGCCAGTGAGAAGCAGGTCAGAGTTACGCTGACGACTGCGAGTTGACGGCCCAGGCGTTGCAGCACGCCAGGGGGTACTGGATGCCGTCGTTTCAATGACACAGATATGGGTATGGCGAAGAGGACGATTGTCGACAGTAGGGTGGCCGCGGCCGCGCCGGGCAGGCCCCAGACGGTCATCGCAAAAATCACGACAGGAAGTCGGCCGAGGGCATCGAGCCAGACGATGCGCGTGATCACGCGGAATTCGCCGCGAATGAAGAGACCGTCATAGGCGCAGCCACTGATCATGAAGATGAGACTCGACACGGCAAAGAGAGTGTTGACCGTGTTGCCTGCATAGAGATCGCTTCCGACCCAAAGCCGAATGAAGCCTTCGTTGAGGGCGATGCACCCGCCCAGTCCGATGGCGCCCACCAGTGCCGTCGTCTTGTAACGCGCGGCCATGATTTCACGCAGACGTTGTTCGTCCCGCTGTCCAAACAGGTGAGCCAGGCCCGGCAGTATCGCAGTACCGAACTGCACGTCGACGAGTTTGACCATCTCGTGGGTCCGGAGCGTAATGGCGAAGATCCCGGCAGGAATGGGGCCGAGAATCACGCCGACCAGTAGGGGATCGACGTAGGCGCGGAGCCGGAAGGCGAGCTGGCTCGCAAAGACGTACGTGGAATCTCGGAAGAGCGATCGCACCAGTTGCGCGTTCCAGTTTGGGCGGATTTCGAGCTGGTGGATGACGACCCACAAGACTGAGAGACCGTTTCCAACCAACATCCAGGTGCCCCGCAAGACGAGACCCAGCGAAATGGCATAGAGACCGAATCCATAGTGGATGAGCCCAACCGTCAGTAGCAGGGATAGCGCTTCGCCCATGACGGTTTGCATCCCAGGTAGAACGGGACGCTGAAGATTCTTGAGCACCTCGGCGAGCCCGAAGGCCGCCAGGTGTAGGATGTTGGCGCCACACGCGATCAGGATGCATTCGGTGAGTCGTCGACCTTGTTCACCGTCGATGTCCATGAGCTGCGCTGCCAGGGGCGAGATGGCTGCGGCGATGGCGCCCACCACGACTGCGATCCCGACCACGACCCAAAGTCCCGACCCGATCAGGCTCTCGAGCTCTGCCCGGTCGCGGGCGCCGTAGGCTCGAGAAACGCGCTGCCCCAGTACGCCGAGTAGGCCGAAGTCGACGTTGGTGATCTGTACGAGAACGGCTCCGGTTGCCAGCCAAGCGCCGTATTCGAGTGGGCCGATGACGCTCACAAAGAGCGGTACCAGGCCTAGATTGCGCACGATGACCAGGGCAATGGATGTATAGGCGATGCTCGTGCCCGCCAACACTGCAGAGCGTCGGCTCACCGGTCGGTCGAGGGGATCCGGGGGCTCGCTCATGACTGGAGGGATTCCTCGCCGCGAATCAAATCGTGGTAGTGGCCCAGGACTTCGGCTGGACGGGACAATTCGAGCCCATAGGCACGGGCGGCCTCGCGAAGAGTGGAATGAGCGCCTTCGTCCATGTCGATGCAGTTCTGAAAAACCTGCGTGAAGTCAGCGACGTCATTCAGCGGCACATCCCAGCCGACACCGCGCGTTTCAAGGTCTCGCCAGGGCGTGCAATCGCTAATCAAGACCGGACAACCCGCGCCGAGCGCTTCGGCGATCGAATATCCAAAGCTCTCGTTCATCGAAGGCATCACGAAAACGTCGTAGCGGCCGAGGACGCCGAAGACTTCTTCGGATGGAAGCGAACCCTTCCATTCCACACGAATGTTGTCGGGCAGAGTTTCGACGACGGCTTCGCACTCGATCCAGTAGTCCGGATCATCCTTCGGGCCGTAGAGGTCAAACCGAACCTCTCCGCGGACCTTCCGAAGGGCTTCGAGGGCATGAGTCAGATTCTTGATTCGTGCCAACCGGGCGAGATAGATGAGTTCGAGGTGGCCTGCCTGTTTTTGTCTGCGTTCGCTGCTTGTCGCCGGAGACACCGGTGTCGGCAGGTTCTCCGCGATCATGATTCGTGCGCCGCTTCCGAACTCGCGCCGGATGTCCGCGGCCTCACGTGAGTCTGATGCGCGCCACGTGGCGTCTCGGTAGAAGCCTAGCAGTCTCGCAATCACCAGCAGAAGGGACTTTCTCTTGCGCTTGATCTGTAGCGCGCTCTCCGCGAGTTCCCCGTTGGGAGCGACGATGAAAGCGTTTCGTGGAATCAAGTTCAACCAACGGAGAAGAGTCGGCGTCATTCCGAAATGGAGCGAGACGACACTATTTAGGAAAAGTGTGTCATGAGGCGTGTCATTGAGAAGGCGTCGGATGATCCACGGCCGGAGCTGATCATCGGAGAGATATAAAACCTCCGATTCGCTGCGTCGCAACCATTTTCGGGTTTCGATGTCAGGATACGGTTCCGATTCGAAGTCGCGGCCCCGAGTGATGACCCGAAATCGGAACTCCGCGCCCAGTAGTGCCAGCATGTTGGCGACGGTTCGCAGAACACCCCCGGCCTGATAGCCTGGCAAAAAATAATCGCATAGGACGATGACAGTGAGTCGTGGATCGGTAGCCATAGGGTTTCGGGGTCGGACCTTACTACAGAAAACTCGCGGGGCCGCCCTTCCGCGCGACGCGTAACGTTCGTTTAAATGAGGAGGCGCCTGGAGCAATGCCGACGCTGTTTGCCGCAGCGTTGGCGACGTGACGAACCCAGTGCTGGCACGCTTGGCATTGAGTGTAGACACCGCCCTATTTGGCGTCGGCCGGTTCGATGCGGCTTCTAGAACCTTGCCGGCGCCGACCCCCTTGGGGCTAGCCGCCATCGGTCAGTGGATAGAGGCGGCAGTGAGTATCGCGGAGAGCGGTCGGTCGGCAGGGCGGAATTTCGAGTTTTCTTCGAAGGTCGTTGGCTCGAGCGTTCGCAAAGGAGGGCACGCGGTGCCGCCAATCTTCGCGACTCGGATTCGGCCTCCGCCCAGGGAGGTGGGTCCGTTTTCTGTTCGGAATACGACGGGTTCATCATGGGTGCACCCGCCATGTGCGCTAGCTTTATAAACGCTCGTTGTTCTTATCCTGTGTTAGTTTCACAGAATACGCGACGACCGAAACGCAACCGGGCCAGGATCCGGAAACGAGAGGGGACGTCGTTGGGCTTGTCCACGCGCGTGATTGACATCATGGAGACGCTAATTGGCCGTCGTGAGCTTTGGCGGTTGGGCCGTCTGATCTATCGGCATGCTCGTCGCGACGGGCACAACGATCCCGAGATCAACGGTGAGTACGCGTTGCATAGGAAGGTCTCCGAGTGGGCGGGTCGCCGGAACGAGCCGTTCAATGTGATCGATATCGGAGCCAATATCGGTTACTGGTCGTCGCACCTGCTCGACGAGTGCCAGCGGGCGGGCGTCAAAGACATAAATGTCTGGGCCTTTGAGCCATCCGATGAAATCCGAGTGGAACTCACGAGTCGATTGCAGTCTCTACCGGCCGGTTATGCAGTTTCAATCCGATCGGAGGCTGTCTCGGACGAGATCGGCCAGGCCGCATTCGATGCGACGCCCGGCATCAGCGGGATCAAGCATCTACTAACGACTGCCGCGCAATTAGATGGTGATACGCCAAGCGTCGATGTTGCGGTGACGACTCTGACACATGTCTTCGAAGCTGAAAAGATCGAGTCGGCAGACTTCGTCAAATCCGATGTCGAGGGTTTCGACCTTTCGGCTTTGCGTGGCGCTGCTCCTCTGTTGGCGCAGGGACGAATCGGTCTCTTTCAGTTCGAGTACAACCATTGCTGGATATCGACCCGTTCTTTTCTAAAGGACGTTTTCGAACTCGTAGAAGGGCTCCCCTATCTCGTCTGTAAAGTGGTACCGAGCGGTATCGACGCTTACGACGCTTGGCATATCGAACTGGAAACATTTTTTGAGACCAACTACGTGCTGGTGCGGAATGACCTGCTCGAGGTTTTCGATGTCCGAAGAGGGCAGTTCCGCGCGGACAACACTTATGCTTCGAATGCGTAGCGCATGCCGGATGCTCGTTGGTTTGGCAGCGACCTTGCCGGTTTTTTTTGAACGAGGACCTGACATCGTTGTCTGATTTCCGTGCCGAACTCTATGAACGTTATGTATCGGCATTCAAGGGATCCGACGCAGAACCTTCGTCTGCGGATTTGGCTTCCTATTTTAATTGGTGCCAGTACAAGTACCTGCCACTCTTCGACGGTCTACCCAAGGACACGCCAATTCTCGAGCTGGGTTGCGGTCCCGGGGATATGCTCGAATACCTTCGACAATGCGGGTTCAGTGCGGCCGAGGGAATCGACCTCTCCGAAGAACAGGTTCAGATCGCCAAGGACCGCGGGCTGAACGCGCGTGTGGCCGACGTGTTCGAATGTCTGGAGTCCGTGCCCCAGCGCTATAGGGTGATTTTGGCCGTCGATTTCGTGGAACATTTCTCCAAGGATGAGTTGATGAGACTCGTCCCGGCGATTCGCACCGCACTCGAGCCCGGTGGGACCTTGATCGTGCAGACGCCCAATGGTGAAGGCTTGTTTTCGAACCAGGTCGTCTATGGCGATTTGACACATCTGACGATTTTTACGCCAGAATCACTGAAGCAGCTTTTTCGTCTCTGGGGCTTCGACGCGTTCCACTTCGTCGAGACCGGTCCCGCCCCCGCGAACTGGAAGGGCAAGCTCCGTGTGCTCGCGTGGAATCTGATTACGCGGTGCGCGAATCTGGTTCGGAAGATCGAGTCCGGGAAGACTCAAAGCATCTGGACCGAGAACATGATCTGCCGCTGTACGAAGACCGGGGAATGACGTGCAGCGAGAAAGTTTGGATCAGCGCCTGCCCCTCGGATGAACTCTCTTGTGGTCGTCCCATGGGATTATTAGGGGCCGATCTCGAGCAGCCATACCTCGCTGTCCTCGAAGCGTCTCCGGATTCGTGACGTTCCGAGCTGCACGTTCCTTTTCCAGAGCATTCTGACATCGGGCTCACGCGCGAGTTCCTGCACAACCTCTTCCATGCGATCACCGCCCGGGAAGGGGCCCCAGTCCCGATTCTCGTAGAAGATGTAGCGGATGCCGCGGTCTCTGAGTTCCTCGCGCAAAGTAGCCGGATCCATACTTCTCCAGTCGATCGAGCCGGCAAGGAAGGGATCTGCCCGGATGTAGTCGCGATCGAGGTAATAGGTGTGCCCGCTCATCACGATTACGAGGAGCTCGGCATCCGCGGGAAGATTTTCGTTGACCCAGCGATACTCACTCCAGAACCAGGTGAAGCGGTGATAGGCTTCCTCGTTCCCGTCCACCTGGTATCGGAGGGCGTCCGCCGAGTAGGCGACCGTGATTCCGGCGCCATAGAGAGCGCAGACGGCAATGATGAGTGCGGCCCCCCGGCGTGGCCAGCGCCCCTGCAGCGATTCGACTCCCATTGCGGCCAGCACCAGCAGGGCGGGTAGGAAAAAATTGACGAAGCGCGGATAGAGTGCAGGTTGAGCGACCCACCAAAGAACAAAAATCGAGCCGACTCCGTAGGCCAGATAAAGACCGTCCTGGCCGACACGGGCTCGGCGCCCGGCGATCCAGAGTCCTAGCGGCATCAGCAGCCACAGGCCCGGAAGCCCCTGCGGACTTAATACGACGCCCTTTATGCCGTTCAGTGTCGTCGCGAGATCGTGCTTGCCAGCCAATGCACTGCTGTAGGCGGTGCTCACTTCGTAGAGATAGTCTTTTTCAGCCCCGAAGAGATCCTGATAGAGCGGCCACGTCGGTACGCCGGTGTTGAGCGCGTTGCGCACCAAAAAGGGGGACGACATCAGTACGGCGAGGAGACCGAGGCAGGCGACTGTAGAGATCGTCCTCAGGCTGATTTTGCGCCCGAGTGCGACCCAGGTCAGCCAGAGATACCAGACTCCGAAGATCACGCTCTGGTATTTGACGCCGAGGGAGAAGCCAAGAGCGAGGTAGGCGAGTACGAGGAAGCTCAGTCGAGGTTCGCGCTGAAAGCGATGAAGGAATAGCAGGCCCGCGAAAAGGCTCAACGTTACGGTCACGTCATTGAGAACCCGCGTCGACGCGACGAGCATGCTTGGAGTGAGGACGAGGGCGAGAACGACTAACAAGGGTCGTGCCAGTCCGGCAAGCCGACCTAATGCATACACCACCGGAAGCAATGCGCAGAAGAGAAAAAAATTGAGCATCTTGACGCCGATTCCACCTGCCAGGAAGTAGACGGGAAAGGCAAAGTAGGAGAAGAGCAGCGGGAAGTTGTAGTGGTAATAAGGGCGATAGACGAAGGAACCGCTGCGTGCCAGATCTTTCAGCTGCGCCAAGTGGTAGCGCATAGCATCGGCGCCTCGAGGGGGAGCCCATGCATTCGCAAGGTAGAAAACCAGACACACGGCACAGAGGGCAAGGGTGAGCCGATCCCAATGATCGAGAGAACGCCACCAGCTCGAAACGGTCTGGCGGATTGTGCTGTCGCAGCTTGCCGATATGAGCGAACGCCACCCGAGGGCTCCCGGAATGGCCAAGGCCACGAGGGCTGAGACTACGCCCTGCGTGGTGAGCAGCGCGAAACGAGAGAGCCCGAGAAACAAAAAGGCGATGATCGTGACGCCGAGTACCCCGGCGCTGAGAAGTGCGTAGCCGCGGTGGCTACTCCGGGTGCGGAGAAAGAATCCTCCCAATCCAATTGCCAGAAGCAGATGAATCAATGCAATGAAAAACGGCATGGCACCCCATGATCGGGTCACATCGTGCGCGTGACTTGCAGCGGCTACGAGTGTAGACAATAATCTCAGTCGCCGTTGCGATCGACATGAAAACTGTATCGCAGAAGGATTCGTGTGCCCGAGATCTCAGTTGTGATTCCCTGTTATAACGAGCACGAAACCATCAGGGAGTGCATCGATGCAGTGATGAAAGCTGGAATCGATGGTCTCGAAATCATCGTCATAGACGACTGCTCCAGCGATGGCACCCGTGAGATTCTCCAGCAGGAAATCGAGCCATTGGTCAGCCGCGTCCTTTATCACGAGAAAAACCGTGGCAAGGGCGCTGCGCTGCGAACGGGGTTCGCGGCTGCGACAGGAGACATGGTCATCGTTCAAGACGCCGACCTCGAATACGATCCGAGGGAAATTCTGCGTTTGATCGAGCCGATCGCCAACGGGAGAGCTGATGTCGTCTACGGATCTCGCTTCAGAGGGGGATCGTCGACACGCGTCCTCTATTATTGGCATTCTGTCGGAAATCGATTCCTGACGATGCTCTCGAATATGCTTACGAACATCAATCTCACCGACATGGAGACTTGTTACAAGCTCTTCAAACGTGAGGTGCTGGAGCAGATCGAAATCGAAGAAGATCGTTTCGGCGTCGAGCCGGAGATTACAGCCAAGGTCGCAAGATTGGGCTGTCGGATCCACGAGGTCGGAATCTCCTACTCGGGCCGCACCTACGAAGAAGGCAAGAAAATCGGCTGGAAAGACGGTGTGAGGGCAATCGTCTGTATTCTCAAATACAACCTTTTCCGCAGATCGTCCCGTTGAGTGATTTTCATTGCGGCCATCCAGTGCCGGGGTGATTTAGGCCGAATTGCGACGCTCTATTTACGTATAACGTAGAAGTGGATTTTGTTAGTCCGGTCGAACTCATCGACCCATCGAACTCGTCTCTTAGAATACGGCGATCGCGAAACGAGAGTAATCCTGCCTCGCGCTCGCTAGTGAAGATGAGATTGGAAGCTCGAGGCTGCTACCACTCGTCTTGAGCGTCCCATCTTGCGCGCACTCTTCTCTGCCATGACCCGCTCCTCGACCACTACAGATCTGAAGAGATTGAGGGTCTTTTGGGCGGTGCGATCCCAAGTGAACTTCTTGATGCGTTCGCGCCCCCGCTTGACGAGCATTTCGGCGACATCAAACTTGAACAAGACGGCTTCCATGGCGGCTGCAAGAGAAGGGGGATGGAAGGGGTCGGCATAGAGGGCCGCGTCACCGGCGACTTCGCGGAAGACCGGGATATCCGCGGCCACGATCGGCAACTCTGCCGCCATTCCCTCGAGCATCGGGATGCCAAAGGTTTCTAGATGCGACGGAAACACAAAGAGCGACGCACCTTTATACCAACCCTGGATCTCATCGTACGGAACTTCACCGATGATGTGAATCTGGTCTGCGAGTTTACCGGTCGCCTTGCGCGCCTCTTTCATGCGCGCGAGATAGTCGTCGTCTTGATTGTCACCGACGATCACGAGGTCCGGTACGGCTGGATGGTTCGCCGCCATCAATGCATAGGCTTTGATCAACCGAACGTAGTTCTTGTATGAGTAGATTGAACTGACCGAGAGGATATAGGGCCGTTGGTGGCCGGCGCTGGGTTCGCTCTTTGGCTGGTTCCAGCGAGCAACGTCGATGCCGTGAACGATCGGTACGCGCTTGTCTTCCGCCAAGCCAACTGCCTTCCCCATCCAGCTCGCCGAATCCTCGCTCACGAAGACCACACGTTTGGAGAGACGCGCGCTGATGCGGGCAATCACGTTCAGAGCACGCAGCCTGACGTGTTGTTTCCAGGGAAGTCGATAGCTTGCGCCCAGGTCGAAGACGTTGGGATTCTGGAATGCGGCCACCACCGGGCAGGGGGCGAAGAGCGGGGTCATTTCACTGGCAGAGAAATAGAGGTCAGCGCTCCATTCCGCGGCACGCTTCGCGGCCTCTAAGTAGGTGAATCGGAGGCGGTCGAGCAACCCCATTTCTCCCAGATACTCGATCTCGAGATTTGCCATCTCCGGCATTGCTGCCGCCACGCGTTTGTCACCGCAGAGGACTCGGAACGTGTCTCGCGGAGCCATTCGTGCCATTTCTGGAATCACATTGACGAGATGGGTGAACCCGCCACCACCTCGTATCATTGAGGCGTCTATGAAGTATCGACTTCCAGTGGCCTGACGCATCCGTTCTCCTTGACTAGGGAGTGGGTGCGATGGGGTTCTTCGTGGCAGAAAAAACGAGATTTTTCTGGACCCCTTTCGCAGCTCAGAGCGATTTTTCGTAGAATCCCGCCGTAGGGAGGGCAGGCCTGATGCAGGCACGGCTCATTTCGCGCCCTCGAGGCGCCCTGTCCGGCCAGACAGGGGCGGCAAACAGGTCCCCCCCGCAGGGCTCGAGGCGATTCAATTCGATGTCTAGTCCGATCTTCAAGCTCCCCGGGAGGATCCGGGCGATGGATCGACCAGGGAACGATCATGAATCGTCGCCCGACCGAGGGAGACGGGTGGAGGGCAACCCTCGTCAGCCGTGAAGTTTCCGACGCCCCTGACCGCTGTTGTGTCTTTGGGCTCACGTCGGCGAATGAGAGTCTCGGACGTCTAGTTGGGTGCAGTTGGGTGTGGTTGCCGAAGTGATCGATGCAGCGTTTCGGGTCCCGAACAGCAGCCGACTAGTGGTGTGTGAAAGGTCTCGCGCAGTCATCGGCTTGGGCTATCCCTTCCGGCAGCGATCTTTGATCGCGATCTCAATCTGATTCTATTAGGGAGACCCGTCTGTAAATGAGAATCGCAATGCTCCTCTCCGAGCCGTGGCAGACGAACGGCGTTTGTCGCGTCGTCGAATCCTGGGCGCGCATTCTGACAGACGCCGAACATGATGTGACTCTGGTTTGCGAAGAACGGGGCGCGGATCCGGAACTTCCTGGCTGCCGTGTGGCCACCTATCGCGTTGCGGAAACCAAGAACCGACTGGACCGATGGAAGGGCCGTCGAGAGGCGCTGACCCGATCGATCCTCGCCCTCGAATCGGAAGCGCCCTTCGACGTTTATCTGTCCCACGATTGGCTTCCGACAACCTGCGTGCGCCGCGCTCTGCCAAACGCCCGGCTGGCCCAGACCATCCACTCTCCCTTGGTGGACGAGAATCATCTCAATAACTGGCAGTATGCGCCAAGCATGCGCCATCGGGCCCTATACCCGGCGACTCTGGCCATGTCCTGGAGCTTGGAGAGTCAAGGGCTGCGTGCCCTCGACCGGGCGCATACTTTGAGCGAATACACCTGGCAGCGTCTGGGTATGCGTCACTCGCGCCTTTGTAGAGACACGCCCCGGGACCGGATTCCCGGCACCTTTGACGACCGGCGCTTTGTGCCCGCGCAGGATAGGGGTCAGGTTCGTCGAGACCTGGGACTTCCGATTGAAGCAAAGATTCTATGGACGGTGCGCCGCTTGGTGCCGCGTAACGGTGTCGACCGCATAGCAGAGTGTGCGCGGCGGTTGCGCGACCGAAATGAAACCATTCTGTTTCAGATTGGCGGAACGGGCCCTGAAAAGGATCGCATCCAGGCAGAGATCGACCGTCTCGGTGTCGGTGACATGGTGCGCCTCGTCGGCTTCGTCAGCGAGGAGACCCTGCCCGCTTGGTACCAGGCCGCCGATGTCTTTCTGCTCCCGACGCGGGCGCTCGAATGCTTTGGCCTCCCGGTGATCGAAGCCATGGCATGCGGCTGTGTTCCCCTGATCGTGCCCGATGGAGGCCCGCCCGAACTCGTGCGCGACCCGCGTTTGGTTGCCAGCACCAACACAGACACGGCCTTCGTCGACCTCGTCGAGCGGGTGGTTTCGAGCGATTTCCCCTTGAACGGAGAGCGCTTCACGGACGAAGCACACCGGCTCTACTCTGAGTCGGCGATCGCTCCCGCCGTGCTCGAGTTCGTCGAACGTTTGAATCGGGTACGCCGCTAGGCCACCCTCGCGCTAACCCGTCTCTTGGTACGCACGTACTCGAGGACGCGGGCGAGACGATCCTTGTTGCCGTAGCCGTCGCGATGGCAGCGCTCAAGGCCGCCCATGGCGATCCGCTCACGTTCATCTGGATGAGCCATATAGAATTGGCATTTTTCCAGGAGCTCATCGAATCCCTCGAAGAACTCAGCCTCCTGGCCTTCTTCGAAGAGCGCCTGATGCTCAGGGGTCCGTTCGGCCAGAAGGAAGCCACCGCAAGCTGGAATCTCGATGCTCCGTGTCGTCTGGAGATCGCGCGCTTGTTTGCGTAGAAAGCCCAAGTTGATGCCGGTCGCATTGACGGCCTTGGGATAGTCTTCGTCTTCCAGGTATTCATCGAAAACCGTGAGATCGTGGTGGCTATTTCGAAGGCGATTCCACGCTGGGCCCCGGACGACTACGGGTACTCCGGCACGGGCCAACTCAAGCATCCTCTCGGCTCGATCTTCTTCAAAATACCCCACGAAGCCGACCTCGCAGGCGAAGTGGTCACGGTCCACGGTGGAGAGTTCGAGGGGGCGATGTATTTCTGGACAGTAGGCATTGTCGATGAAGAGTACGTCGCGAGCACCCCAGTTCCTGAGTTCTTCGACGTTGTAGGACTTCGTCGTAATGTGTAGATCGTACTCGGGGATCGACTGCGCATATCGGACCGCCTCGTTGTAGAGGATGCGGCAGTCGTCGGGGCTATACGCAATCAGCGTCGTGTCGGGGGATTCTCTGCGGAAGGTCGCCAGCGTCTCCGGGAGAATTGAGAGGCTTTTGTCGATCCACAGAATGTCCCAATGGCGCGATCTCAACGCGGCCAGGATGGCCTTGTTCGTACCGAGAAGGTCTGGCGGCCGATGCAGGCGAGAACCTATTCGGTAGAGCTGGAAGCGCCAGCCGCTCGGAACCCCGGATTGGATCGGAGAGATTTCGTGTCCGAGCTGCTCCAATGCCTGTCTGCGTTGCAGAGCAGTTCCCGAATTCGCGGCGACGTAGAGGATTGACAGCTCCGGGCGATCGCTAGGCACTTGGCATCCTTTCTTGCGGTCGGAATGAGTTGACGCGTAGACCGTCAAAGTTGATTTCAACAGCCAGCGATCCTGGCTTTGATAGGTCGCCAGACCTACGCATCCGTCAATGACCGTCCGTGGAGATTTGTTTCACCACTGCGAGAAGTCGTGTTCTTCGCAGTGGACTATTTCCCCCGGATGACCACCCTGCAGACGCAGGCTATCAAAAAAACGAAAGCCGCGAACAAGGGGCCTGGGGTTTACTGCGCGGACCAAACACGATGGGTAGACGGGAATTTCTGGCTGGGGCGATCCGAAATACGGCTTGACGACGCTTTAACTGTGCCTGAGCTACACCGGAACAACGTCCGAACGATACCGGCGAGTTCAAATCCATTTCGGTAGCGTCTCGTCGCTCCGTTCATCTTCCTGGCGATCCATCCGCCGAAGCAGGGTCTGGTCGGGCCATCGCAGATGAAGCGGCGAAACCCTGGGATACGGAGAAGAAGAAGCATGTCGCTCGATTCGTTCATTCGCACGATTCCCGACCATCCAAAGCCCGGCATCCAGTTTCGCGATATCACGACACTTCTTCTCGATCCGGAAGGGCTGCGTCTCGCCGTCGATGGCATCGCGGACCGACATCGACACGATCGACACGATCGACACGACCGATCCGGTGGCCTTGGCCTCGTCGTCGGGATCGAAGCACGGGGATTCATCTTCGGGACTGCGATCGCGTATCAGCTGGGGCTGGGCTTCGTCCCGCTCCGCAAGCCCGGAAAATTGCCGGGGGAAACGATTGGGCGAGACTTCGATCTCGAGTATGGAAGTGACCGAATCGAACTGCATGTCGGGGCGATCGCGCCAGGGCAGAAGGTCCTTTTGGTCGACGATCTGATCGCGACCGGGGGAACCGCCGAGGCGGCGGTTCTCCTACTGAGAGAGGCGCAGGCTGAAATTGTGGAGTGCGCATTCGTGATCGCCTTGCCGGATCTCGGCGGGGTGAAGCGTCTCGAGCAGCTTGACTGCAAGGTGCATAGCCTCTGCGAGTTCGCAGGCGATTGAGTGGCCGATGAGAATCGCGGGCCAGGATTACAGATCGATCTGGATTGACGACGCGACCGGCGATCTCCGGATCATCGACCAGACGGAATTGCCTCATCGTTTCGAAATCCGAACGCTCGCAGACGTGTCTTCGGCAGCGGAAGCCATCCGAACGATGCGCGTCCGCGGGGCGCCCCTGATCGGCGCGACCGCCGCTCATGGCATGGCGCTAGCACTGGCACGAGACGCAAGCGACGAATCTCTCTCTTGTGTACGGGAGGAGTTGATCGCAACGCGCCCCACCGCGATCAATCTTCGTTGGGCCATCGACCGCGTCACGGAAGTGGTTTCGGGTATTCCGGTCGGCGAACGCGCCGAGGCCGCGCGAAACGAAGCGATCGAGATCTGCGATGAAGACGTTGCATGCTGCGAGGCGATCGGGAACCACGGACTCGCGATTCTCGAGGGCCTTGCCGAGTCGAAGGCCGGAGGGCCGATTCAGATTCTGACCCATTGCAACGCGGGCTGGCTTGCGACCGTTGATTGGGGAACCGCACTCGCCCCCATCTACAAGGCCCACGCGGCGGGACTCGGCCTGCATATATGGGTCGATGAGACACGTCCACGAAACCAGGGATCGAGGCTCACGGCCTTTGAATTGCGTGAGCAGGGCATTCCGCATACGGTGATCGTCGATAACGCCGGTGGTCATCTGATGCAGCGAGGCCTCGTCGATGCAGTCTTCGTCGGCAGCGATCGAACGACCGCGTCCGGCGATGTCTGTAACAAGATCGGAACCTACTTGAAAGCGCTCTCCGCGGATGCGAACGATGTGCCTTTCTATGTCGCTCTTCCGCTCTCGTCCATCGATTGGTCGATCGAGAATGGACTCGAGGATATTCCGATCGAAGAGCGTTCGCCGAGTGAGGTTCGAGAACTCACGGGATTGGATGACGCGGGTCAGGTGGCGCGCGTGTCTCTCTTTCCCGAGGCGAGTGGGGCGGCGAATCCAGCCTTTGATGTCACGCCCGCACGCTATGTGACGGGGCTGCTGACCGAATATGGACTTTGTGGCGCCGATCGCGAGAGTCTAACCAAGTTGCGATTTAAGCAGACCCATCAGCACTCGATCCGAAACCCTTCTCAGCGCCGCCTTCACCCACGCCCCGAAGATTCAAATGTCTGATGACTGAGTCGAACAGAGGCATCGTCTTTCTGGATCGCGATGGCACCCTCAACGTGGAGGTGAATCGTCTGTGTTCACCCGACCGACTCGAACTGATTCCAAGGGCGGGTGAAGCCGTTCGACGACTCAATCATGCAGGTTTTCTCGCAGTCCTCGTCACGAACCAGTCCATCATTGCGAGGGGGGAATGCAGCGAGGCCAGGCTCGAGGAAATCCACGATCGGTTGAAGAAACTGCTCGCGGAGGAGGGCGCAAGTCTTGATGCGATCTACTACTGCCCCCATCATCCCGATCCCGATCCCGATCCCGATCCCGAGTCGGACGCCGCGATCGCCCGGTTCAAGATTCAATGTGATTGCCGGAAGCCCGGAACGGGCATGATCAAACGTGCACTCGCGGATTTTTCGCTTGTCTCGTCCGACGCCTGGATGATCGGAGATACGACCGTCGATCTCAAAACCGCCCAGAATGCCGGAATACGGTCGATTCTGGTACACACGGGCTATGCCGGGACCGACCGCCGATGGACAGTGCAGCCGGACCATGAATTTTCGGATCTTTATGAGGCCGTCGAGTTCGTGATAAGCTCTTGATCCCACCGGTGGTTGGATCCCACGAAAGGTTGACGCATGAAGTTTTCGGTCTCGTCGTATTTTGATCAGCTGAGCGGCGTGATCGACGACCTCGATCTCTCCAGTTTTGATGATGCGATTTCGCTGATCATGCAGAGTTGGATGGACGGGAAGAAGATCTTTGCTTTCGGCAATGGCGGCAGCGCCCTGACAGCGTCTCATCACATTCACGAGTGGAACAAGATGGCGTATCTGTCGACGGGGAAACC
>LWDU01033444.1_pt1 | contig 18243 bp, 15 predicted proteins | sample 727161 | NCBI WGS metagenome assembly LWDU01 (sample SAMN04566230, study PRJNA314399) | hydrothermal vent metagenome | isolation source: deep sea hydrothermal plume seawater | place: Mexico: Gulf of California, Guaymas Basin | collected 2004-07-11
AGGGCCGATTTGAGGAAGATTCTCAAGTTCGCTAGCGGTAGCTGTGTTTAGGTTGAGTTGAAATGTCCAATTGCGAGGAGGCGGTGTGTTGTGATTTGATTGAGATCGCATGTCTTGTTTTAGGCAGGTGAGTAACATGATTGCACCGCACACGATGATGATTTTGGTGTTGTTGGAATCATACCAACTGATCGCTTGGTACATAGCGTCTCGCTCCTGTGGCAATCTCCCCTACATAAGACATCGAAATTGATGTCAAATAGTTTTTATGGTTTCCAATTTGCGGCAATGTAATTGTGAACATGATGCGACTAATTGTAAAATGGTCGTTGTCTTTTCTATGACATAACGGACGGTGCAGGAATATGGGTTCGCTGTTTACACAACAAGAATGGTCTGCTGAGTTAATTGATGACTTGCGTCAGTTAGTGCGTTTGTCGGTGCGAGAAGATATAGCGGATCAATATGACTGGACGTCGGTGGCAACCGTTCCGCTAGATAAACAAGGTGCTGCTGATGTAGTAATTCGTCAATCTGGTATTGTGGCAGGTGTACAGATCGCTGAGGTGGTCTTTGATGAGATGAGTATTAATGGCGAAGTGCGGAATTTAGTGGCAGATGGAGATGTGGCTGAGGCTGGAATGACGGCTGTTTCGATATCAGCTTCGGCAATCGATTTGCTAACGGCCGAACGAATTATATTGAACTTCATGGGCCGGTTGTGCGGCATCGCGACGCAAACGTCCGAATATGTAAAACTGCTCGCAGGTACGGGCGTCGCCGTTTATGACACTCGGAAAACAACACCGGGTTGGCGTCGGCTAGAGAAATATGCTACTCGGTGCGGTGGCGCTGTAAATCATCGTAACGGGTTACATGACGCGATATTGATTAAAGACAATCACTTGGCTGCCTGTGCGACTACACTCTCAGGTGACGACGGTAGTGATGTGATTGGCGAAGCAATCGAGAAATCCCGCGAGTTAATTCAGGATGTTGTTGCCGCGGGAAATCCTATCGACGCAGCTATGCCGATTGAAATTGAAGTCGATACACTCGAACAATTGCAGATTGCGCTGTCGCACCACCCAGACATTGTGCTGCTGGATAATATGAGCAATGACCAATTGCGCAACGCCGTAGCTCTCCGTAGTGATGTCGCTCCAGAAGTTCAGCTCGAAGCGTCTGGTGGAGTTACGCATGAAACGATTCGAACAATCGCCGAAACGGGGGTCGATCGCATCAGTGTTGGAGCACTCACTCATTCAGCCAAAAGCCTAGACGTGGCACTCGATTGGACGTCTCTAGGCAGTCCTTAGGCAGCGTCGGCTTGCTCGTCGGTGTCAGTAGCGGTGCCATTCTCATCTAATTCGAGTTCTTCGACGGTCGATCCTTGCCGCCAAGAATCGATGAGATCTTCGATTTGGTCGTTGAGTCCATCCAAGTCAGAAATGACTTGATCTTGCCGCGCGTCGAGTTGGTCGAGCAGGCTTGTAGTCACCGCTTCTCGTTGTTCAGCCTTGGAAAGGGGGGAGTTTCCGCTAAGTTCTTTGGGATTTGACATGCTCTAGGTTTCGGCACATTAAATCGGTTTGCATCGGGGGAGCACGCAAAAATGCGTGATGTTCTGATTGGTTAAACTATGCGGGTTAGCGTATTTAGATCGACGAACGAGTATGATGTCGACATAGTGCCAAAAACACGTTGCTTTTGATACAATGGGAGATTAGCTAATTGTTTAAATTGGCTGCTTATATATGTGCAGAATGTACGGAGACTCAAAGGCGTGCAACAGCGAGAATTTCAGTTAGTAAGCCCATTTTCACCGGCGGGTGACCAACCCGCAGCGATTGAAAAGCTTGTACATGGTTTGGAAAATGGGCAAAGCCATCAAACGCTGATGGGAGTAACAGGTTCGGGGAAGACGTTTACGATGGCTAATGTTATCGAGCGTATAAAAAAACCAACACTTGTGATTTCACATAACAAGACCTTAGCCGCTCAATTGTATTCCGAGTTTAAGTCGTTTTTTCCGAATAACGCCGTTCATTACTTTGTCAGTTATTACGACTACTATCAGCCTGAGGCGTATATTCCCCAACGTGATATCTATATAGAAAAAGACGCGTCGATCAATGAGGAAATTGACCGCTTGCGTCTAGCGTCAACAAGTTCACTTGTTAGCCGAGATGATGTGATTATTGTTGCTAGTGTATCGAGTATTTACGGATTAGGTTCTCCGGATGATTACCGAGAAATGATGGTTTCTGTTGCTAAAGGTATGGAAATTGATCGAGACAAGATGTTGATGAAGCTAGTCGATATCCAATACGATCGTAATGACGCGGATTTTTCACGCAGCACATTTCGTGTCCGAGGCGATTGCGTAGAGGTGTGGCCTTCTTACGAAGAATATGCCTATCGGATCGAATTCTGGGGTGATGAAATCGATCAACTGTCGATCATTAATCCCCTTACGGGTGAGACCATTACTAAATTGGACCAACTGTTTGTTTATCCAGCGAAGCACTTTGTGATGTCAGAGGCCAGAGTTGAGCAAGCAATTCAGGCGATTCGGCAAGAATTGAAGGACCAACTTGATCAATTTAAAAAAGATGGCAAGTTACTGGAAGCACAACGATTGAATGCTCGCACTCGCTATGACTTAGAGCTAATGCAAGAAGTTGGTTATTGTTCTGGTGTTGAGAACTACAGTCGACATTTAGCGGGACGTGCTGAAGGTGAACCCCCCGATACGTTGTACGATTTTTTCCCGGAAGATTTTTTGCTGTTTGTTGACGAGTCACATGTATCCGTGTCGCAGGTGCGAGCGATGTGGGCGGGCGACCGGAGTCGCAAAACTACCTTAGTAGAGCATGGTTTTCGTTTGCCTAGTGCACTTGATAATCGTCCGATGCGATTCGAAGAGTGGGAAAAAAAAGGGAAACGCGTCGTGTTTGTCTCGGCGACTCCCGGAGATTATGAGTTAGAAAAGACAGAGGGGGAAGTGGTTGAACAGATTATTCGTCCGACTGGATTGCTAGACCCTGAAATCGACGTCGTCCCGGCGACCGGTCAGGTTCCGCACTTGCTAGAAGAGGTTCGTAAACGAGCGGAGGTTGGCGAGAGAGTGCTCGTTACGACATTAACCAAACGAATGGCTGAAGAGTTATCGGGTTACTTGGTTGAGCAAGGCGTGAAGGCGAGGTGGTTACATTCGGAACTCGATGCCTTTGAACGGGTGGAATTGTTGCGGGAGTTACGTGAAGGAAAATTTGACGTATTGGTTGGGGTCAACTTATTGCGTGAGGGGTTGGACTTACCAGAAGTATCCCTGGTCGCTGTGCTTGATGCTGACAAAGAAGGGTTTTTGAGAAGTGAAACATCGTTAATTCAAACGATGGGTCGTGCTGCTCGCCATATCAATTCGCGAGTTATTCTATACGCGGATAAGATGACAAATTCGATGGATAAAGCGATTACCGAGACGGTACGTCGGCGCGGCATCCAAGAGGAGTATAATAAGGAACATAATATCACTCCACGGTCGATACAGAAATCGATTGACAGGGGCATTGAAGGCGATGCATCGGCTCATCGCGAAGCCAATGCGGCGGTCGGCAGGACAGATGAAACAGTTTATGTTACTCAAGAGTTGATTAACGAGCTAGAAATTGAGATGATGCAAGCGGCTGAGGATTTGAAGTTTGAACATGCAGCGGCATTACGGGATCGAATCATGCAATTGCAAGAAAAAATCGGTAAACCGCTGGATGAGGTCGAAATAACATCGTATGACCGAAAACGCCGTCGGCGTGGGAAATCGGGTCAATCTAATGTCCCGCGGCCTAAACGCAGCCCATAAATACCGAATGAATGTCGTAAAAGAAACGATGGTTTATGGGAATAAACTCCGCTTCAAGCGGGTCTAACTAACTGGACATCTGTTGCCATGGACAAAAGGGAATCTTCCAAAGAGATGCTAATTTCGGATGCGTTACTCGAAGTGCCTCGTGAAATCGATCCACTAGTGGATTCGGTGTCGCTTGATGCAGAGCGCAAGGAATTGTCATTGGCACAACGGCGGGTGTGGATCGAGCAGTTAGTCGTTGATCACCATCAGTCGTTGTATCGTTTTTGTTATCGCTTAACCGGCAATGTAAATATGGCAGAAGACGTCCTGCAACAGGCATATCTGATTGCATTTCAACGGATTGGTCAAGTAAAAGATCCCGCGAAGGCACGTAGTTGGTTGTTTACTGTAGTGCGAACTACTTTCTTGAAAGAAGTTCGTAAAAGGCGAGAATGGGTATTTACGGATGTTGAGGTGGAAGACAGTCGTGTGCCAGACCGGTCATATCGACTCGAGGTCGACTCGCAGCGGTTACAGGTCGCCCTTGATGCGTTACCAGAAACATTTAGGATCGCGGTAGTCATGCATTATCAGCAACAGATGTCCTATCGAGAAATCGCGAAACAGTTAGAAATTCCACTTGGAACAGTAATGAGTCGGTTGTCACGCGCGAAGCGGATGCTTAAATCAAAGCTGCTCGTCAGGCAAAAACAATTTGATTCAGAGGAATAATTTGAAATGGAACCGATCAAAACCGAAGATTTAATTCAGTTGTTGACGCATGACCAATGGCAACAGCAGTTTTCCCAAGGCCAAGCATTGCCTCCGGAATTGGAGCAGTTGCGAACTCTGGTGAGCGCGCAACCAGAGTTGTTAGACGATATGGTTTGGCAATCAGATCTCGACCGACAACTGCTTGACGTGTTTGACGAGGTTGATGTTCCCGTTGAGTTAGTGGGTCGGTTGATCGCTGCGATCGATGAATCGGAACTGGTTACAGCATCTAGTGATTTAACTAAAGAATTGGATGCTAATTTAGTGGTGCCACGTATGGCCATTGCGACGGACGTAGACGATCCGCCTCTGTCTTCGCAACCACACCGTCGTGGATTGGTGTGGGCACTGTTGGGCACCGCCGCTTGTTTAGTGTTCGCGGTCGTGTTGTCTCCGTTTTGGAATGCACAGCCGGTGGAGCAGCGTTTGACCTACGCGGGCTTAGAGGAAATGGTGCCAGTTTGGGTAGCAGAATTGGATCTGACTCACGGTTGGGATCTCCGTTTAACGGATGCGCCGTATGCGACATCTATCGTAGAAACTCAAGTGCAGGGCAAGGTCATTTCTTGGCGAACGATCGGCGCTAGCGATGATTGCATTGCGATGAATTTGTCGTCACCGCGTAATGGCAAGTTGTGGGTTTTGATCCTGGCGGCAGGGGAGTTTGAACGAGGTGACAAATTCAGAAAAATGCAGCTATCTGGTAAGTTTGCGGCAGGTAGTTGGAGTGATGGAAAGCACTTGTTCATTGCTATTTCTGACGAATCGATGAAGAAGATCGGTCGAATATTTAGGAAACCGCTAGCCGTATAGAGTCCTGCTTTTCGCTGTCGCATAACGAGCGCAAAGGCCAAAAAATAGTTTTTTTGTGTTGTCCTCGTTTCTTGACAACTTCGAGCGAACCCTCTTTTGTCTAATCGATACGACCGGTAGGCCATTTGCTGCGTGTTGCGAGTACAAAGCGACTTCTTATAGCCTGTCTACTTTGATTTAGCCGATATTTCAGCTAGTAGGTATCTTATGACAGCAATTCTTGGCATTTCCGCTTTCTACCATGATTCCGCTGCGGCATTGATCGTCGACGGTTGCATTGTCGCTGCTGCGCAAGAAGAACGATTCACGAGGCAAAAACACGATGAGCGATTTCCGGTAAACGCGGTAGAGTACTGTTTGAGCGCTGCCCAGATCAAAGCTGCTGATATAGATTACGTTGGATTTTACGAAAAACCATTGTTGAAATTTGAACGTTTGCTGGAAACCTATTTGGCTTATGCGCCGGCTGGTGTGAAGTCCTTTGCCAAAGCGATGCCGCTGTGGGTTCAGCAGAAATTACACTTGCCGCGAGAGATTCGCGCCGGGCTCGGTGGAGCATATCGTAAGCGGATTGTCTTTACCGAGCATCATGAATCACATGCGGCTAGTGCATTTTTTCCTTCGCCTTTTGACGAGGCAGCGATCGTGACGATTGATGGAGTTGGCGAGTGGGCAACTGCATCAATTGCGGTCGGGAGCGGAAATCACGTGCAAATGATGCAGGAAATGCGATTTCCACATTCCCTTGGTTTGCTCTATTCCGCCTTTACCTACTACTGTGGTTTTCGAGTGAATTCCGGTGAATATAAACTGATGGGACTAGCGCCTTATGGAGAACCGAAATACGTTGAATTGATATTGGAACATTTGCTCGATTTGAAAGAAGACGGATCCTTCCGGCTCGACATGTCCTACTTTAATTACTGCCAAGGCTTGACGATGACCAGCGAGCGATTCCAGCGACTGTTTGGTCGGCCGGAGCGAGCCCCTGAGGCCGAGATGGACCAGCAGTACATGGACATTGCTGCGTCTATTCAGAAAGTTACCGAAATGATAATGTTACGCATGGTTGGCCATGCGCATCAAATGACCGGAAAAAAGAACCTATGTTTGGCTGGCGGCGTCGCGCTGAACTGTGTCGGTAATGGGAGGATTTTGCGAGAGGGGCCGTTTGAAAATGTTTGGATTCAGCCGGCTGCGGGTGACGCCGGGGGAGCGTTAGGAGTCGCCCAGTTTATTTGGTATCAATTATTGGATAATCAACGCACCACAGCTGGCGGGGATTCTCAGCAAGGTAGCTTGCTAGGTCCGCAATACAATGCACAAGAAGTGCGTGAGTTTCTGGACTCCGTCGGTGTTACCTACCACTATTTCGAGCAACAGAGTGAACTATGTGACGCTGTTGCCGTAATGCTAGATGAACAACAGGTTATTGGCTGGATGCAGGGACGCATGGAATTCGGACCGCGTTCATTGGGTAATCGCAGTATCTTGGGAGATGCTCGTAGTGCTGAAATGCAAGCGAACATTAATCTCAAGATTAAGTTCCGTGAATCGTTTCGGCCGTTTGCTCCAGCTGTGTTGAAAGACCACGCTGATGAGTATTTTGATATGCGGGGCGTCAGCAGTCCCTATATGTTGTTGGTGGCACCTGTCGCGGAAAAACAGCGATTGGATTTGACGCCGGAAGAGTTGGCGGTCCAAGGGGTCAAACGACGATTGGTTACGCGTTCGAGTGTTCCGGCAATAACGCATGTGGACAACTCCGCGCGCGTGCAAACCATTGATGAAAATGCCAATCCACTATTTCATAATTTGGTACAGCGGTATTATCAGCTTTCACATTCGCCGCTCGTGGTGAATACAAGCTTTAATATTCGAGGTGAACCGATCGTACGTACGCCACAGGATGCTTATCGTTGCTTTATGGCGACAAAAATGGATGTATTGGTAATGGATCATTTTGTGGTGAAAAAATCGGAGCAACCGGATGTAACGAACCACCAAGTAGATGAATATCTAGGGCAGTTTCCGCTCGATTAATCGTTGGCAGAGTAGAGGGTAACAGAGGTTTATTTATATGTCACTCATTAAACTAAATACCAATCCGCCGTTGGCCCAATTGAAATCGTTTGGTCGATTATGGACACCGCTGTTTGCTATTATTATTGGCCTTAACGTTGCGTTTAATGGGTATTTTGAAGCAGCAGTGACAATCCAGATAATGGCAGCGGTGATATGCTTCGTGGCTTGGTGCTGTCCGAAAATGCTTAAATTCCCATTTGTGGCAGCAATGATTGTTACCTACCCAATTGGCATTGTCGTTGGGTGGGTGTTGTTGCGAGCGATCTATTATGGATGTTTATGTCCCATTGGTTTGATGCTGAAGGTATTCCGCAAAGATTTGTTGCAACAACGATGGGATTTAGATGCCGAGAGTTATTGGACTGAACGACGCGAGGTGGTAGGAAGCCATCAATATTTTAGACAATTCTAAGTGGTGTTCGACTAAGAAAAATGAAAATAAAGATTTTAGTAATTCTGTATCTCTGAATTTGGTATTCTGCAAGGGACTGTGGGGTATCCCCCCTGTCGGCAATACCGATTAGAAAAACGTGTCGGGTGAAGTCACCGTTTCGCGAGTAATGTAGTGAAACGCGTCCATTATCAATTCGTTTGACGATATGATAAACTTTAAATATTCATTTCCTCAATAACCTTCAGTGTAAATAGATTACATTCCATGCCTAATTCTAACGACAGCCTTGGAGGTGAAACGCTTGACGGCGAGAACCCTAAAAACGACCCCCAACAGAACCCCTCTGAACAAAGCCTTGGTGCCGACGCGACCATAGGGGGCGATGCCGATGAGAACGGCCTTGGTGATCAGTCCAATCTTGGTGACGCGAACGTCGACGACGAACTGTTTGATGACGGGATGAAGTTAGAGGACCTCTCGGAACGCTACACCGAAGAAGGTGTGCTGGGTAAAGGTGGCATGGGTGAGGTTATACTCGCTACCGATACGCGTCTTGGACGCAAGGTGGCGATTAAGCGTATTCTAGGAAAAGCTGCTCGGAGCAAGACTGCAGTAGCAAGGTTTCTAACGGAAGCCAAGTCGATGGCTGAGCTGAGTCATCCTAACATTGTGCAGATCTATGATTATGGCCGTGCCACAGACGGTCCCTTTCTGATTATGGAATGTGTTCAAGGTGGAAGTTTGCTGGAGAAATGCAAGGCAGGGCCTATTGAACTGGACGAAGCGGTTAACATCCTTGGCCAATTGTGTGATGGACTGGCCAAAGCACATGCTGCCGGTATCATCCATCGTGATATCAAACCCGCTAACGTGTTAATGACCGAGGATGGAGTACCTAAGTTGACTGACTTCGGCCTGGCTAAGGATGACACCGCTGATACCGGCATGACGATGGAGGGGGCCGTGATTGGGACTCTGGACTTTATGCCACCGGAGCAGCGACAGGCCGCGGAGTTAACCGATCACCGTAGTGACCTCTGGAGTCTGGCAGCGACGTTTTATCAGATGTTAACCGGTAAGAGTCCTAGGGTGATCAGCATCGCTGCGTTACCTGCTCAGTTTCAGTCTGTAGTGGCCAAGGCCTTAGAGGAGTCAAAGGAGAATCGATTTCAATCTGCTCGCGAAATGCGAGTAGAGATACTTCAGGCTTACTCAGGCAAGATGGACACCTCTCACACCCTCGGTGAAGCACGTGCTGCTGACCTCCCCGTCGACTCGTCAGACAGTGATACCACGGTTGCATTGGACTTTCAGCAAATAGCGAGTGGCAAGCAGGTGGGTATTGTCAGGGAGTTTTGGGACTTCTTGAGACACAATAAAAAATGGTGGTTGACGCCCATTATTCTTTCATTGTTGCTGATAGCACTCATTGCGATTACTGCTGGTAGCGGCGCGGCACCATTTATTTACACGCTGTTTTAGATCTGGTATACGTCTAGCCAGACGTAATTTACGTAAAGCGACTTGTAAATGTATTGAGCAGAAAGCAACGAGCGATGAAAATATTGGTGACCGGAGCAGCGGGATTCATTGGGTATCATGCCAGTCAGCGGTTGTTACAAGATGGACATCTATTAATAGGCGTCGATAACATGAGCGACTACTATGATGTCGCTTTGAAACAGGCTCGCTTGGAATGTTTGCAGCAGCATGCTGGTTTTGAGTTTCGCTTGCTGGACATTGCGGACCGCATTGCAATGGCGGATATGTTTCAACGGGTCGAGTTTGATGTCGTTATTAATCTGGCGGCTCAAGCTGGGGTTCGCTACTCGCTGGAAAACCCCGCTGCCTACATTGATTCAAACATCGTTGGTTTTGCTAATGTGCTAGAAGGGTGCCGCCAACAGTCGGTAGGGAATTTGATCTACGCGTCGAGTAGCAGCGTTTATGGCGCTAATACCACCCTGCCCTTTGCTGTTACGGAATCAACCGAGCATCCATTGAGTCTGTACGGTGCGACCAAGAAATCCAATGAATTGATGGCGCACGCTTACAGTCATCTGTACCGCTTACCGACAACTGGTTTGCGTTTCTTCACGGTCTATGGTCCGTGGGGTCGGCCGGATATGGCATTGAGTCTTTTTGCAAGTGCTATTTGTAGTGGCGAGCCGATTAAGTTGTTCAACCAAGGCGATATGTTGAGGTCGTTCACTTATGTTGATGACGTGGTGGAATCGATGGTGCGGTTGATTGCATCGCCCCCAAAAGGAAATTGTGACTGGGATGGGCATAACCCCGATCCAGCCAGTAGCCAATCTCCATTTCAAATATTTAATGTTGGTGGAGCAGAGGCTGTAGAATTAAAACGGTTTGTGCAAATTCTAGAAAATTGTCTCGGGCGAACCGTCCTGAAAGAGCTATTGCCGATGCAACCCGGTGACGTCCCGGCAACAGAAGCCAATGTCAAATCACTCCAGGAAGCCGTAGATTGGACGGCGGAGGTATCGATAGAGGATGGCATTGCGAGGTTCTGTGATTGGTTCAAGGAATATTATGGAACCTAGAAGCCGGAATGCAAATGATGAGTAACGTATCAGATTATGAAGATGCGTATACGTCGGATACACTTTTTTTCTAAACTACTGGGCAAACCCACCCTCTCTAACGGGTGGTAAGTTAATCGGTTTTTTCGTTAAAACCGTTAAAACCCGTTTCAGATTGATAATCAATAATACCGAATTCTAATGGTAGATGGAAATATTTCGCGACCCACGCCACTAAAGGCGCTAAATATTAATCGCGAAATTTAGAGACGTTAGTCTCAGGAAATAATGGGGGAGTTGATTGTCATGGTTTTGAAATTGATACCAGCGTCGGTGGGGAAACGTATTAGTTGTGTGTTTGCCTTTAGTGGCATCCTCTTGAGTGTAGGTGTTTTTAGCTTGGCGACAGCTGAGACTCCTGAAACGAAGGTTGTAAAACCAGTGCGTATCTTGTTGTCTGACGATACGCCTGACGATACGTTGAGCGTACGACGAAAAGCTGCGGATCAACGTAATCTTGATAAATTGTATAACAATGAATTGCGCCCCAAAAATGCGGAACCGAAGAAGGTTGTAGAGCCGCAAGTAAAATCCAAACCGCTGGCTGAAATAGTAACGCCAGAAATATTGAGTCCAAATACAGAGACACCGGCAACCGATAACGAAATCGAAACTATACCACAGACAAAATCGGAAAAAAAAGATCCTGAACCCATTCTGAATACTCTGACGTTTCCAAAATTCGATCTTTTGGGGGACATTGAGTCGGCATTTGCTGGTATTGAAAAAGAGTTGTCCGCTGCGACCACTTCTACTGGGTCGAACAATACTTTTAGACATAACTCGAAAATGAAACATCCTGGAAGTTTTACACCGCATCATATGAATAAAACCAGCGTTTCCCCGTTTCATTTTCCGACGATCGGTTCACTGGATGGAATACAGTTTCCAAAAATAAAGTTTGCCGACTTCAACTCATTATTCGGTGCTAACGCCGACCCTTTGCCTGACGAAGCCGAAAAAAATACGACAACAACACTAGATAAACCAGAGGAACCGGTAAAGAGCGTCATTGAAGAAAAGCAAAGCGAGACGTCCGTGAAAGGACCGCGCAGTATTATCGCTTTTCTAGGACTTGATGACCTCGCAATTCCTGAGTTAAACAACCCCTTTGCAGTGGGGACTGGGATCAAGGAAACAGAACGAAACGTTGAACTAACCGAAGCGAGAGAAGTTGTTCCCGCCGTGGATGAAGACGATATAGAACCTGATGAGACGATCACGTCGGAATTGCCAAGTTTGAATACCGTGCGTCCAGTCGTGCCCGGAGTAAAGCAAATTCCAACGCTGGCTCCGAAGCAAATACCAGAAGCGCCTAGTCGCCGAGAAGAACAGGATAAATCAGCGAGTCGTTTGTCACCCTACAAAACCTTGGTTAATCCTGATAGTTTACTGCCGCAACGATCCGCGTTCCCCGTGTCGTTTCGAATTGGTGATTCAGCAAATCGATAAATAAGATACTTTGGAGTTTGAGTTCGTCTGGTTGGGGGATTGGACGTGTCTCATAAGAGCCCATGACCCTTTGTGGTCATGGGTTTTTTATTTGGAGTTGTAGTAATCGTAAGGTGAGTGGTTAATAATAGGAGGTACTGAAGGATTAGTCAGTAACTCTACTGTAGAAGGGCAGTGATGATACGTTTAATGGTGATTGATGACCACGAAATTGTGCGTGGCGGCATGGTTCGAATGATTCGGGGCACGGAAATACAGTTAATCGCCGAGTCAAATTCCGGTGAGAATATTCTGGAAGGCATTGTGCAGTACCAGCCAGATGTGATTTTGCTCGATGTGCGGATGGAAAGTGGTGATGGTCTGACGGCGCTCGGGCGGGCAAAGATTGAATACCCTAAAATTCCGGTGTTGATGCTGTCTACATTCGATAATCCGACGTACATTGCTCGGGCGGTTGCCTTAGGCGCATCTGGTTATTTATTGAAAAGTCTTGACCGAGAACAGATTGTCGATGCAATTATGGTGGCCTATCGCGGTGGAAACTCGTGGACTCGGGAAGCATTGCGCCGCGTGGCAGGTGCACTAGCAACTCCGCGTATCTCTGCTGACGTCGATGTGCCGTTGACTCATCGTGAAAGTGAAGTGCTAGAGCAGCTTGCTGAAGGGTTGACCAATAAGGAAATTGCCTTTGCACTTGGGATCAGTTATGAAACCGTCAAAGAGCATGTTCAGCACATCTTGAGAAAAATTGGCGTGAGTGATCGCACTCAAGCGGCGGTGTGGGCGGTGCGGCAGGGAGTTGTGTAATGCGGTCTGTATATCACCTTCATCGGTACGTGGATAGCTTCAGCTTATGCGTTGTTCTCAAGCAATCTTGCCTCCGTGGTGTTGCGGCGCAAAGATGTTTATCCCGGTGGGATTAAGAACTCGCTGCAAAAACGGGTAAACTATCCGGACGTTCTAGCACGCCGGAAGCGGGCGTCCTTTGGGATTTCAATATCCTAATCCAGGTCCAGTTAAGCAGTGTGTCCCCACAGTACCATCGTTAATATTGAACATGGAGGGGTACTTAGCATTCCAAGGTTCATTTCCAAACGGGCAATACTGGCGCCCATTTCCTTCGATTGCCTTAATTGTTGGAATCCGTGCCGCTAGGCTAGCGGAATGCAGAAACGAAGCACCTACACATGTTAGGTCTTGAACGCATAAAAAAAGGTTGTAGTGCTGAGCGGCTGCTCCCATAATGAGAGCCTCACCGTGTCCCTTGCAGGCTTTAAGCGCAACGCCAGAATAGCCTTGTTCACGCGCGAGTAATAAGGATTCAAAATCAATTAATGATTCGTCGATAACAACGGGCTTGATTTTTGCCGCTTGATGCATACCGCTGCTGGGATGATTCTTTAAATCACGATGTGTGGGTTGCTCTATATATTGGATCCGCTCAAATGCTTGAGGTGCACGTGATTGTAGTTCAGATAAAAAATCGAGCACGTATTGTACGTCCTTGCATTTTTCGTTGAAATCCGTGGAATACCACCATTGATGGCAACCGCGAGAGTTTTGTGCTGCAGTGGAAACTCGATCGATATCAATAACTCGTTGTACATCCCAGGGGAGGTCATCTCCGGCAAGTTTGATTTTCAAATGGGTAAGTCCGTCTGCTAGGATCCAATCTCCGAGAGTCTCGGGTACTCCATCATCGAGCGGCGCCGAAATGGCTGCGACGGTAAGTGGATCGAGTGCCCCAACGAGGTGGTAAAGTGGCATGTGTTCTTTTGGCTGGCGTAGCGTGAACTGATCTAAAAATAGCCCTGACATGTCTCCATCGAGGAACTGCCCCAGGTCACGATTCATAAACTCTGGTCCAAGGAGATTGTACGAATTTTGCGAAAGCGCTTTTCCGTAGGCGTCATTTACCGCGGCGTCAATCGGGCTCGTGGATACTAGTTGGGCGAGTTTGGGTATTGGTTCGAGCAATTCCATGGATTGTATTAGTTCAGTCGCCGAGTTAGTGAACGATGTTTGTAGATCATGCATGATCTCAATAGGGTGTCCGGCGTCACTGTGTTGTTCAGTTAAGAGCGCTGCCTGTTGTCCCAAAGTGTTCATGGCATTGAGTGTCCGTTCACCCGGTTCAACTTGCGACGGCCAACCCCAAGCATTTCCCATTGGCATTGAACCGTGGCCTGTCGCTCGGCGCCCGTCATTCGTCTCGACCTCAACGTCGACATTGAACAACGTAGCGCTGGCAACCACACGCCCACCGAACTTGATTGGCGTACGATATTCGATCTCGGTAAAACTAGTAGTGATTTGTTTGATACGGATGTCGGTAGGTTTGGACATGTTCAGTGTTTCTGTTGGGTTTATGTGTAGGGCTACAAGTTTGCAGAAGCGTTAATTCTAACCACTAGAGCTAGGGTCCGGGTATCATTGATTGCTTTTCGATCTTCAAAAGTTAATGATTCTCCTCAGACGGTTGCTCTAGCGCATGTTTAACACGTTTCCACTAGCAATATGGTAGTGTGCGCATAAAAAAAGGGAGACAGAATCTCCCTTTGATGTCGTTACTTGTGTTACGCGGCCCGTTGTAGACCTAATGTTTTCGGTTGTTGTCCACGGTATTTGAGGAGTGCCTGATCAACAATTGCATCCATTGTCAATTCAAGGACTTTTGTTTGATGGCGGGGAGGAATAAGATTGCGACGCAATGTGTCGCTGAGTATCAATCGTACAGTCCGGCCGGCCTTGACGCGAACATATCCACGAGCCTGTGAATGTGTCATCGTGTCGATGCGAGATTCAACTTTTTGCCAGACAACACTTGAACAGGCATGGGCTAGATTTTCAGCGAGTCGGTTTAGCTTTGCTTGTCCAGTAATTGTTTTAATTAATGATTTAAAAAACATGTTAGGGAATCCTTCCAGACTGTTTGAAACGAGTGTAGTGACCGGCGGTTGAAAAATTGGAGCACCGATAACACTTCTATATAAATCGTTATATAGGCCCTGTAGGCATCACAATTGCCGGTAACCTGCGTTATGTTCTAGATGGGCAAACTGTATCGATTATTCCTAACTCAGCTCACTCAAGTTGGTTTTTGCGTTCCTCGCCTTTTCAAAGTAGGTTGCGGTAATTAGGATGGTATTCTTGAGGGTATAAAAGCCTTTGATACACGGCGCCGTGGCCAAGTGGCTAAGGCAGTGGATTGCAAATCCTCCATCCCGGGTTCGAATCCCGGCGGCGCCTTTTTATGTTAAATTAGCAAGAGAGCTCTTTCTTAGTCCGACCGCTCACCCCGCTTAGAACCCGCTTATAGAATCCACTCTGATGACTTTAAGTTCAATCCAAGCTCGGCACTACAACACAGACGATCCAATCGTTGTCTCCTTTGACGACGGAGTTATTTGCGACATATCCCCGCTTGAATCTAGGTCAGATAACCTGCTTGTTTTGGCCCCTGGTTTAGTCGATGTTCAAGTGAATGGTTACGGTGGCCAAGAGTTCAATGATCCAGAATTGACTGCTGAAAAGGTTTTACAGATTTGCTTGGCAATGGATCGCGATGGAGTCACTCAATTTTGTCCGACATTTACGACTCAATCTTTCGAGTTGTTGCGACATAGTATGGCAACTGTCGCACAGGCCATAGACGAGCATGCGGACATTGCCGATCGCTGTACGGTGTTGCATTTAGAAGGTCCATATATTTCGGACGAAGACGGTCCACGGGGCGCGCATCCCCTAGAACATGTCAGGCCGCCATGTTGGGATGAGTTTCAAAAACTACAGAGCGCCGCGCGAGGCAAAATTGGAATTTTGACTTTATCTCCAGAGTTTCCGCAGGCGGGGCAATTTATTCAGCAAGTTGTGGACAGTGGCGTTGTGGTTGCGATCGGACACACGGCTGCCTCGTCAATGCAAATAACGGCCGCCATCGACGCGGGGGCAACCATGTCTACGCACCTCGGCAATGGGGCACATGGCACAATTCGCCGACATCCGAATTATATTTGGGATCAAATCGCCGCTGACGAACTGACTTGCAGCCTGATAGCTGATGGTCATCATTTACCGACCTCGGTAATCAAATCGATCATTCGTGCCAAAACATCAGAGCGTTGTGTTTTGGTCAGTGATATTACTGGAATGGGCGGAATGCCGCCCGGGAAATACACATCGTCAGGACTTGGAGATGTTGAAGTTCTCGAAAACGGTCGATTGGTGGTGCCGGGGCAAAGCCAATTGCTAGCGGGAGCCTCTTTCCCTATCGGCGCAGGTATCGCCACGTTGACGGAAAATGCCGGAATAGACTTGGGCACGGCGGTCGACATGGCAAGCATCGGACCGGCCAATATCATCAAACATGAACTTGCCCCGCTCGAAGTCGATGCGGGCGTAGATTTGGTTTTCTTTGAAATCCGCGACGGTAAATTTGCAGTTCACACGACTGTCAATCGAGGTCGGATCGTATATCAAGCGTCCTAATTAGTTATTTGAATTCAGCAGCGTTTGCTTGGCGGGGCACTAGTGCGATAGGGCAATGGCGGATTGTCAGAATGGTTGTCGAGCGTTAAAATGTGGTCTTTCAGTCGCGGAGAATGGAGTACTATAGCCCATGTCCACAGCAAAAAATCTAGTGATTGCCCAGAGCGGTGGTCCTAGTCCGGTCATAAATAACACCCTGCGGGGAATAATCGAAACGGCGCGTAATCTTGACGAGATCGGCACTGTTTATGGCGCGCGGCATGGAATTGAAGGGGTCCTCAAAGAAGAACTGTGGGATCTTTCGTCCCAATCGCATGAAGAAATCGAATTGCTGGAGTTTACACCCGCGGCTGGATCCATTGGTACGTGTCGATACAAGTTAAAGGACGGGCAAGATGAAGACTTTGACCGAGTCATTGAAGTGTTCAAAGCCCATGATGTTGGCTACTTTATCTATATCGGTGGAAATGATTCTATGGATACGGCCAATAAAATTGCGAGTCTGGCGCAACAACGTGGACTCGATCTAGTCGGTATTGGTGGCCCAAAGACCATTGATAATGATGTCGGTGATAACGAATACAAGTTGATCGATCATACGCCAGGCTATGGGTCGACAGCGAAATATTGGATGCATGCGGTTCAGAATGCCAACGAGGAAAATCGCGGTTCTTCCCCAGCGGATCCTGTATTAGTACTTCAGGCGATGGGGCGTAAAATCGGATATATCCCAGCCGCCGCTCGACTCGCTGATCCAAACCGCGAAATGCCACTACAAATATACTTGGCCGAAAGCCCCTGCTCGCTCGCTCAGTTAGCAGACAATGTCAATGATCAACTGAAACAGGATGGTCGTTGTATCGTCGTTGTCAGTGAAGGGTTTGATGTGGGTGATCTAGGCGAAGTGAAAGATGGGTTTGGTCACACTAGTTTTAGCTCTAGCCAAACAACGGTTGCTCAATTGATCGTCAATTACCTTAATGTAAACGGCCTCGCCGCTCATGGTGCAGCACGATGTAACGTGCCTGGTACCGACCAGCGTCATAGTATGGCGTACGCATCGACAGTCGATTTAGCAGAAGCTTATTTAGCTGGCCAAAAAGCTTGCACATTGGCCGCGGCTGGTGACAGTGGCAATATGGCGACGATTTTACGAAACGCGGGTGACGAATACGGCGTTTATTACGACAAAGTACCTTTGAGTGAAGTTGCTAATAGCGAACGCACATTCCCCACGGAATGGATTACCGACAGTGGTAACGATGTGACGGATGCGTTCATTAAATATGCTCAACCATTGCTTGGAAATTCGATGGTAAGTTTACCAATGATTCAAGGCCGACAACGTTTAACACAACTCGAACCGATATTTGCATCTCAGCAATTAGTTCCCTATGAACCGCAGGCTAAACGATAGAGTCGTCGCATCCGGAAACAATTAACCTATTAAAAAATAAGTTCGCCCAAAGGGTAGATTAAAAGATTATGTACGAGTTAGAACGCACTAAAGAGTTTTTTGTTGGTATTGATTCAGACGGTTGTGCCTTTGACACAATGGAACTCAAACACAAAGAATGTTTCATTCACAACACGATTCAATACTATAACTTGCAGGCAATCAGCAAATATGCTCGCGAAGCGGCCGAGTTTGTGAACTTGTATTCCAAGAGCCGTGGGATTAATCGGTTTCCAGCGTTGATCGAATCGCTGCAGTGGTTGCAGAAACGACCAGAAGTAGCAGCCCGTGGTGTGACCATCGAAATTCCAGCGGGATTATTGCT
>LWDU01032099.1_pt1 | contig 18233 bp, 17 predicted proteins | sample 727161 | NCBI WGS metagenome assembly LWDU01 (sample SAMN04566230, study PRJNA314399) | hydrothermal vent metagenome | isolation source: deep sea hydrothermal plume seawater | place: Mexico: Gulf of California, Guaymas Basin | collected 2004-07-11
CATGACCTAATGAATGTGTGCTTATTCAAGAGGCTATCGCTAATAGTGGAATAATATGGCCATTTATTTGAATATTAAAGGTAAAACCATACTTACAATTTTTTTGCCGACATTTGAAGCGACTCATGGTTGGTCAAGAAATCAAATGTTGTTAGGTCCATGCTTTCACCACTAACCATCTACTCAATAAATACAGAGGGTATGCAGTCAGTCAGTTGGTTCGCTTCCTATGCGACACCCGTCGCTTCAGAGGAAAACCCTCCCGAATCACTTAGAAATATTTAGATCCCGAGATTATTTTTTGCTCAAAATCATAAAATCGATTGCAAAAAAATATATTCCCTTTTTTCCTATATTAAGTTATTCGCCGAGATGGTCAAAAGTATCAACATTCTAAATACTAACATTAATAAAGGGGTCTTATTTTACTTTTCTTGCTTACCGAGAAGCGAGGGGTGTGAAAAATGTTACAATTTACCGAAAACTTTTTACATGATGACTTCTTGGGAGGTATGCAGAGGAGAAACGGTGATACCATGCACATAACACATTTCGCTAGGTTGGGTCGACATCGCAGTCGAGTTCGATCCCATGAGCGTGAACCCAACTTCCTGTAATAATGAAACACCTTCCGTTAGGAACTGTTTGAATTGGTCCAGTTTGGACTTTCATTATAGAGATGATTCAGCGTTCGCTAAGAGCGTATCAAGCCAAAGGGGGGTGTGGTGTAGTGGATAGCATCATGGGTTACGAACCCGTGGACTCCGGTTCGAATCCGGGCACCCTCACTGGTTTGATTTCATGCGGGAGATTGAAATGTGGTTTCTCTGGAAATCTGTGGAATTACCAACCAGGGTTAGATTCCCGGTGCTCCCGCCTATTCACAACCATGGAGATGGAATACTCAAACAAAGGAAGAAATAATATGAGCAAAAAAATAAAGCAAATGGAGAAATAAATATGAATAATATGAGAATGAAAACCGAAGAAGAAGCGACCAAAATTAGAGGCAGCATTGTAGCATTCAATGATGTATCTGGATTTTGGGATAACCCAAGGCATGAAAATTGCTGGATATATAACGGTAGAATGCCTATAGCAAAATGTTGGATTTTTGTCAAAAACGATTACGTAGAGATTCATAATGTCATGGTATATAATCCAGAAAATAGAAATTCTGGATTTGGTTCGGCAATGGTTGCTGATATCAGAAGAGCATTTCCAAATCATTGTATCTGGGTTGATAGCTGGAATTGTACTAGAGGATTTTGGAGTAAGATGGTAGATAGAGGTAAAATAAATTTTATTGCAAATGATTACTCTTGGCCCTGTATTAACACCACATGCAAGACCTGCCATCCAAATAGAATTGTTAGAAGGAGGGCATTTTCATGAATAGTGAAGATGAATTTGATGCTTGGCAGTTTATCGATTGGGATATAGATACCGATACTTTACAATTCCAATTACACGCAATAGAGGCGTGGAATCAAAAGAATCCTGATGTGAAAGGACATTGGGACCAATGGCCTGATGAAATGGGCGAACTAATTGTTCTACCATCGGGATATATTGCCCCCCCGTGGAAGACGGAGCCAATTCTTAGTGAGGAGGAAGAAACTTCACTAAAGCAAGATTGGTTGAAGGTTGCCCAACTTGTGTCTGAGAACGAAAATATTGAAATTGAAGAAAACACGTTTACTGTAAAGGGTAAGCATGGCTCTACTTTCAGATTTGATGTCAGCATGGAGTTCTCAAGATGGCTGCCTCCAAATAGTTTAGATTCACATATTCAATCATTGAGAAATATTAGGAATGGAGCTAGAAATAGGGGATATTTGGATAATCACATTGCAAACTTAGAAGCCTCATTTGATTCTTGGAAAATTGAAACGACAGTAGAAGAGGCAGATTTAGTATTCCATGATTTTCCCCCTCATATGGTTGAATTAAAGGATTGCCAGTATGAAGGATACTACACTTTTGCTGACCCAACAGAAGATAGTTTTCCTATCTCGTTAATTGCGTTTATTGAGATGCTTATTGAAGATGAAGAAATCTGGAGAATGATTCATTCTCAGTCCTTAGAGAGAAGAAAAGCACTGGATGAATTCGATAAAAAATGGCCAAATGGGAGGCCTGAAGATTGGATGTATTTGTGAGATGATAATATGAATGAAAAAAAGAGTATAGAGGAATTATTGATAGCGATGACTATGTTGATGAAAACATTTTCAGAAAATTTTAATTTTGAAAATGAGATTGAAAAACTTGGACTGAAAGACTGGATGGAAACGGAAATGAAAAACAAGGGAGTCGACATGGATGACGAAATAGATTGGCCTGATGATTTTTGGGAGGGGTGGGAATGAGTTTGAATTGGAAACCCAATTCAAGTGCACCACTTTGGGATACTGATGGAATCGATGAGCCTGCAGGCCCATTTTTTACTGATTTGCAACTAAATCATATTGCACAATCAGGGCCAACTTGTGTGCCGACAACCCTTGCTATGATTGCAAATGCAACAGGTGCGAATGTTGGACCAGATGACTTTATGCCGATAATTAATTCCCAGTCACCGCATACTTGGTCAAAAGCATTAGAGCCATATGGGCTACAACTTGCATACTGTAATCAAGATTTGAGGAGGCTGGATTATTACATAGACGAATTGTTAGATTACAATGATTTATTTCTGCTTAGTTTCTATTCAATAGACCCACCTGCAGACCCTGATGGTAATGGTAAATTGTGTACTGCCCATATCCTAACTTTGCATGAAGATCAAATCTACGATACTGCAAAAAAGGGTGCATCTGGGGTAAGTCATGCTAAACAATATCCTAGATTAGCAAGGCAGACCAAGAGAATCTTCAGAGTAGTTCCAAGGGGGCATCCGAGGTGTCTATGAGGGGGGTGGTCAAATGATGTGGAAAAACGGCGAATTATTTTTTCAAGTACCTATGCCGAAGGTGGCAGGAAGACCATTGATTGTGTATCACCCTGCTGCTGATTTGAATTACATTAATTCATGGTCCATAATGGCTGAAAATGAGGAACCATTTGTACTATTTTGTGATGAATATGGCCCTAGATATCCAGACGACTTACCATTTATCGAAGATGGTTTGAGACATGAGTATTTCACTAGAATTGCAAATCCCCTAATTGGTGGAAGAGCGTATAGAAACTCCGAGTTGGGATATCAGAATATGTTGATTCAAAGACAAAAAGATGCGACCGAGGGGATTCTTGAGTTACCACAAGTAGATATTCTCTACTTGGATTGGTTAGAGCCATTCTCGTCTGGAAATCCCCAAGCATCAATCAATGATATTTTGCCAAATCTAGCAAGGAATGTTAGAGATGGAGGATTAATTATTCTCGACAGAAAACATGCTGACATCGCCCCATCATGGTTTGCTTATTCCAATTTGATGCAAAGTTCATCTAACGATGTAAGTATTGAGCATATAGGGAGGGGAGAATGGCCAATTCCATATGTGGATTTACCTCATACAAGAGAGATAGAAGCTGATATTTTCAGGGTGAAAAATACTATCAAACAAACGGGAATGAATGATTTTCTTGCTTCGCTGATTATGGAAAGAAGATTAAAGCCAGAGGAATTAAAGAAAATAAAGTACAAATTACCAGCAAGGTGGCCAGGCCATCCAGATAGAGATAGTTGGATGGAGGAATACATGAATTATCTTGATTTCCCTGAAATGGGTAAACCATATTTACCATACCCACCAGTTAGTTCTTGGAAAATTAAGGAATATTCGAAGTGGGTGCAATCACTAATCGATAATCCTAGTCAACTTAGGCCAATTAATAGAATTAAAAGAACACTAAATTTGGGAATGGAAGTAACTTTGGTAAATGGCAACATAACCGATCACTTAGATTGGTTATTGCTGAAGGATGTAAGTTTGATTACAAGAGGAAAATTGATGACCGATTGCTTGTCAAAATGTTGTTGGCTACAGGATAAAGCAGTCAATCTACAACCGATGTGGAAAAGCCCTCTAATTTCGAAGTTGAGGTGGTCTGGAAAAGTGTCGACACCAAATCTAACAACCAAAATGCTGAACTTAGCAAAAGGCCCAGTAGTTGCAACAATCGTTAACGGTGATGCTTCAGTTTCACAACTAAGGGAAGATTTACTCAAATACAAAGGTGATGTTAAGGAATTGATTATTTTTCATATCGACAAAGAAGATTATCAATAATCGCTTTGGCAAACACGGTCATTATTATTTCGTTGGGTGAAGGCGAGGATGCATTTGTGAATAATCGCTTTCTAATGTTCATGCGTTCCGGGGTATCGAAAAGGCAAATCATTTGCAGATTATTTTTGGGTGCGAGCCTCTATAATAAGTAGGAACAGAGAGCGCCTAGTGAATATGAAAATCACGGCCAGCCATCAACTGGCCAACCAAGGCCCGCCTTAGACCAACGAGAAACAGTATCAACACCCCAATGGACATCACTCAATCTCTGTAAACCAGCAGCAGAAAAATCTTCATCGCCCAAGGACAGAGGGAAAGGCTGAGAAAAATCAACATCTGCCTTAATCAACACAACTCTGTCAACGGTCTCAGCAGCCAAAAATCTCCGCGCAGTTTCAGGCCCACCCTCAAGAAGAACCTCTTGATATCCTCTATCACCCAACAATGAAAGAAGTAAATGAAGGTCAACTCCCGAATGATTGCGTGCGGATTGTAATTTATGTACTTCAACATTATTCCTGCTATTCAGGGCGGCGATTTTTTCTTCCCTTCCTTCAACATGAAAAATCAATGTATCGTGATCATCATTAACGATTATTGAGTCAATTGGAGTTTTTAATTCTCTATCAAGAACCACTCGAAGGGGTTGTTTCCCCTCACCTAATTCAATTCGTCTAACAGTTAATGATGGATTATCACGCAATACAGTCCCGACCCCTACAATAATTGCATCAACATCCTTTCTAAGGCGATGAACTGCATCCAAACTTTCTTGACTTGTAAATCTAAATGAATCCTCTGCCCTATCATCTACTGCACCATTCTTGTCAATTGCCACCTTTAGGGTGACGAGGGGAATGCGGGAATCACACCAGTTGAGAAATGATTGCATTTGGATACGAGATTTGTCTTGCAATAACCCTTGCCGGACAATAACACCAGCACCTTCCAAACAGGAAATCCCTTCACCTCGCACCGTAGGGTTTGGGTCTTGGTGGGATACCACAACTTCTCCAATTCCTGCCCACAATAATGCCTCTGTGCATGGCGGAGTCCTCCCATAATGGTTACATGGTTCAAGTGTGACATACGCTATTGCACCATTGAGGGAGTGGCCGTTTTTTTCAGCGTCTGCAATAGCCATTTGTTCAGCGTGTAGGCCACCTAAATGGTCATGCCAACCTTCAGCAATAATCGCGCCATCTTTAACCAACACACATCCAACCAATGGATTTGGCTTTACCTGCCCTCTGCCTCTTTCAGCCAGTTCAAGGGCGCGCTTCATGAAGCCAACTTCAGTCTGTGAAAACTCACCAACCATGCCTGCACCAACTACTCCGAGATAGGCCGATGTCTTGAATAGCCCGCTCCTCTATTGCAGTTCATGACCGCCGTATATGCAATTGTAAATCCTGCTGGCCGCGATGGAGTTGTTGGCAAACGTTGGCCAAAAATTGCTGAGCAAATGCGAGCAGCCGGAATAGAATTAGATTATTCATTAACAGAATATGTTAATCATGCTGCAAAAATTGCCTTTGAACTGCGAGAGAAATATGCCAATACTGCTGAAAATGAGCGCCCTCTTATAGTGGCAGTTGGCGGAGACGGCACTGTTCATGAAGTTGCAAGTGGCCTGCGCGGTGGAAATCTCAAGATGGGGATAATTCCCCATGGGACCGGTAATGACTATGCCCGCGGGCATGGCTATCCAATGAAAAATATTGCCACCTCCATTGACATACTGATAAATGGAAAAGATAGATCCTCTCCTGCAATCCGGCTTGAAGCATTTCCAATGCCTGCTAGAGATGGCTACCCGTCACCCAGCCCGCAGATTTGGGATGGAGAGGCAGAGGATTCTCGCAGAGTTGTTCGCTGGGTATTCTTGGAATCCGATGGGGGGGTTACTGCCCAAGTAAGTCGGCGGAAGTTGTACCAAGGCAAATGGATTCGTGGCCCAATGAAATATACCTATCTCGGATTAAGGGCGATATTAGGGTCGAAAAAGCAGGACATGTGGGTGAAAATTGATGGGGGCGAACCAGTTACTGGCCCTTGCGACATCTATGCACTTACAACTGTAGAAACCTATGGTGGTGGCTTCAAAGTCTGCCCAGGGATGCATATTGAACGAACTCCTGCTTGTTTCATTAAAGCGAGAAAATTGTCCAAGTTTCAGATGCTGAACTTGATGGGGCCGTTAAAAAAGGGAAAGCATATTGGTAAAATGGGCATTACTCAGCAATTTATTTCCGAATTGGAGATTAGACCTTTGTCTAGTTCAGGAGAGCCAATGGATGTACCTGGTGCTTTACCGTACATTACTCAATCCGATGGAGAACCACAATTACAAGCACCTTCTTCTTTTAAATGGTTTGCTGACCAGTTAGTAGTGCGCGGAGCACAAGTGCTTCCGCATGAAAGGAAATAGAGAATAATGTTGCAATTCTTTCAATAATCAACTGTGAGAAAAAGGAGAATCATATTGATTCAACGCTGAAAACGCCGAATTATTATCTGCATCTTCCGGTTGGGTAAGGATTCAGTGGGAGATGCAGGATTCGAACCTCCAAGCTACCCTAATCTCCCCAACCATGCGAGATGCTCCCTACCTTTGAAACCAACGGAAGAGGTCGGCGCAATTGATGAAGGTGTTAGATTCGCCATGCCTGCGTCATAATTGTAGTAAATGTTGCCGGCAAACCAACATGCCAATCACCATTAGAGAATCTGAAATCATCTCGCAAATAACCCACAAAGATGTTGGGGATTTTACCAAGGATCTTTCACAAACTGCTGGAATTCTTGAGTTAGCAAATGATGAGAAAAATAAATCTTGTGTTTTTTTACAAACAAACAGTAAAGAATTAGATGCAGAAGGAACTTGTACTATTCATGCAAACAGACCCCAAGGGTGCAGATTATACCCATTTATTCTAGACATGGAAGATAATGTTTGGAAGGATGACTATTGCCCCTATGTCAAAGAGTTCCCAATGCCAAGTGAAAATAACCGCCAAGCATTATTGGCACTGGATTCAAATGTTCAAGCGGAAGCAAGAATGCGCAAGGGCACCTAAGATTATTCTAAATCTTTAGTCTTGGCCAATACCAATAATCGACCTAGACTTGCATGTACTGGGAGCACCCATTTGCCCAAAACCTCCCAGCCTGTTGAAATGAAATCAACTTCAACTTCATCCCAAGTTCTCCCATGGACTTGGTTAGGGTCTGAGGGAGTACAAGGCAAAAGACAAGCGAGTTTAGAATCAACATCCACTACCTCTCTTGAAGCAGATAATATTTTAGCAAAAAGAATCGATAAGGACTCTGTTCCTTGGGAATTACGACCATATGGCGGGTCAAACACCACGCCTGTGAAATTATTTTGCGGAAGGAAGGAAGAAAGTTTTGTCGAATCTCCTTGAATTACCTCGACTTTTCCGGTTGCACCGTTCTCCTTGGCCCACTGAATGTTCAATTTTGCCCCCGCCACCATTTCCTCAGCCACATCGATACCGACTGCCGAAATACCAGAGAAAGAGGCCTCGACAAGAAAACCTCCTGTTCCGGTCATTGGGTCAATGATTTCCCCTTCGCCTTTAACTAAATTTGCCATGAGAATTGCATGCCTTGGGTCCATGCTTACCGGTTTAAAAAATGGCCTTTGAGTGGGAGTTCTTTTTGACCAACCCTGCCTTGGGGCTTGAGATAATTGCTTGACACCCCATGCTATTTGACTATTATTTGTGTTGATTGCTAAGCCGATTTCTACCTCTGGATTATCCAAATCTATTATCCATGATTTCTTTGACAATACACCCCCGAGCACTCCTGCTAAGTTCGCAGAAGACCAACCTTTCCTTTTACCTCCAATTCGTATTGCCCTAACCGCTATACTTTGGCCGAGATTTTCAATGTGCGCTTCTGCGAGCCAATTCTCAAAGGTTACTCTAATTTCATCAACAGGATTCTCTCCAGAAAAATAATTGAATGTACCCGGTGAATAGATATCATCTACCGTCGCTGCAGAGGAGAGGGATTCGAGTAGATTGGCTGGTGTTTGCAATTGCAAAAAACGTGTGCTTGCTCCCTGGAAATTATCCACATTAATTCGTAGTAATGTGGAAACTTCTGTGCAGAACAAAGGAATGTGCCAGCCGCTGCCGATAATTACCGAGTGCATATTCCCCCCCCAAACTCCGCGAGAAGGCAATGAGTCATGGTTATTTCGCGGGATTATTGCTATGGTTATTGGTGGCTCTAAAGGGTCGCAAAATAGAATAAGGCTCAATACAGACCACTCGGTCGGGAGTTTAATGAGGACTATGTCAACCTTACATTTGCCAGCGAGGAAACTCGTTTTTTCAGGGCTGATTGTTCTATTAATGGTCGTGGGGGCAGTGACTGCTGCCACAAATGGATCCTTAGCAGAACAGGAGCCAAGGGGCATCCCTTTGGATTTTGAGCATAAGACTCTCTACCTGTATGGTGATGATGGTGGCGGCAGTGGTACGCCAGACACCTGGGATGCTTGGAATCATGCCGACCAATCAGATGCTGACTCGGATAGTTCTTTTTCTGAATCAAATGGATTTGGGCAGCCAAATAATGGAGGGGGAAACCGAGCATTTACCTTCGGCGGAAGTGCACCGCATGCAGAAATACAGTTAATCAATCCTGATTTGCCAATATATGCAAATATTACTCTAAATATTTTTTGCCTCAATGATGCTTCATGTACCAACAAAAACCTACGAGCGACATTATTAGTTGGAAATATTGAATACGATTCTGAAACAATTGCAACCCCTAATGAAGAAAACGGCAAATACGAATTTGAATTTTTCTCAAGTTTGGATAAACTTGAACCTGGCGAAGTGATCTCACTTCGACTTGAATTTGCCAAGCCAAGCGCTACTGGAGACGGATATACGTTGGATTTAGGCAGGGATAATTCAGAAATGTTTGTTGAAGTACTTGAACCTGAAGAAGTAATTATTCCAACAGACCCAAATGGCACTCTAGATTATGTGAGCCCATATGCCAATAAAATTAACCAATTTACCCGAAAGTCTGTTGCACAAACTACTTTGACATCGCCTATTGTTTGGGGAATTATTTCTCTAGTTGCTATCATTCCAATGGGAATGTTCATCCCCTCAATCCCACTGAAGCCAGTCGGTATTGCATTGTTGAGTGTTTCATTATTAATTTCATTAGGTATTTCTCCTGTTCTTGGAATTATGGACCAACCAGGTGAAATTGACATTGGTTCTCCCGGTGCCGCTGAATTTTCAGCGCCCAGCGATGTTGTGAAACTCGATGCAATTACTGGAGAATTCCTTTCCGGGCTAACCGCAGGTTCTGAAATGAAATTATTTATTGAATATAACCAATTTCACGTCATTACTACTGATGCTTCAATCGGCATTGATGGACAATCTACTCCGCGTTCGGCAGAAGTAATTGGGCTTGGTTTTGAAAAATATGGAGAAGATATCTCTAGTGTTGAAGCGACTCAAAAAGGAGTTGAAAGATTACAAGTATATCTTTCATTAATTGCCGTTTCAAAGGACTATGACTTGACAAAAGGTCAGGGTTTGATAATCAATATTACTTTTGTAAAACAATGTGCCTCATGTGCAGAAGTCGTCCCTTCATGGGCTGCGTTGACAGATGATGGGCAATTGGCCGATGGCGTTATGTCAACGATACTAGGGGATGGAACTCCAAGATACATCATCCCAGCAAGTGCAATTACTGTAACAAATATTGAACCTAGTTGGGGCCAAATTCCGATGATGACTGGGATGCCATTAGCCCTACTTTGTTTTGGTTATGGCGGTTGGAGATATTGGCAGGTTCGTCAAGATTTAATGTTAGAAACCTATGCAGAAGATGAAGATTGGGACGACGACGAATTTGAAGAAGATGAAGAAGATGAGGTCTTTGATGAAGATGAAGAAGACCTTGATGATGATTTTGATTTTGATGACCTGTGAGTTGTACTAAATGGGTTGTAATTTACGTGATTTGGCAACACCAGAGCACATTGAATTAAGTGAATTAGCGGGCCAAAAAATTGGCATTGATGCCTTTCTTGTTGCCTTTCAGTTCTTAACTACGATTAGACAACGTGGTGATACAGGAGATGGCGGCCCCTTAAGGGATTCAAAGGGGAGAGTTGTTGCTCACCTAATGGGATTTTTGGAAAGAACTACTACGTTTCTTGAAAAAGGAATTACACCTGTTTGGATTTTTGATGGCAAGCACCCTGAATTAAAGGCAGATGTGGTAGCCGAACGCCGAGCAAAAAAAGAAGTTGCCCAACTAAAATGGAAAGAAGCATTGGAGGAAGGAGACTATGTCGAGGCGCAAAAGTGGGGTCAGCGGAGTGTTGGTTTTACTCCACAAATGGTTGAAGAATCTATGGAAATGTTAGAGTTGCTCGGCGTACCTGTAATTAGAGCTGCTGCCGAAGGTGAAGCGCAAGGTGCGGTAATGACCAATAGAGGAGAATTAGATGGAATTGCAACTCAAGATTGGGATGCTTTGCTATATGGGTCTCCAATAATGATTCGCAACCTAATGAGTGCAGGTAGCAAGCGCATGGGTAAAGTAATTCGTGCCGAAAAAATTGTCCTTGCAGACTTATTGGCTGAACATGAACTTAGCAAAGAACAATTGGTTGACTTAGCAATAATGATTGGAACTGATTTCCACCCCGGTATTAGAGGGATTGGTCCCAAAACTGGTCTAAAATTAATCAAAGAACACATGACCATTGAAGCGATATGTGCGGCGAAGGACAAAGAAATCCCTGAGCGTTTGGATGAAATTAGACAGATTTTCCTAAATCACCCGACAAATGATGTTTTTGATTTGCAACTGAAGCCGATTAACATGGACAATCTTCGCGCATGGCTTGAAAATAGAGATATGAGCAATGCAAGGATTGAGCGGAATTTTAAGCGCCTTGACAAGGCCGGCAATGTCAGAAATACCGGCCAATCTAGTCTTTTTGATTTCTAATGCATGTATTTCTGACTATTTTATTATTCAGGTTGAAATAAGGAAAGGCACAGAGGCTATTTGATGGAGTGGTTTAATGTTGAGGATGACCTCTTCTGGAAAAGGCTACTAATTTTGGGAATATTCCTCAATATTGTTGTTCTTTTTACTAGCGATTTAGGGCTTGACACCCATGTAAGGCTGGCTTCAGACCAATCAACAGGGGATCTTCCTTGGGGTAGTACTCGTCCAATAGATTCCATGGCAAGCGACCCCGCAAACCCCGGTTCCTTATCACCAGATTATTTTTCTGCTCATTCCGCTTCAACGATTTCAATCATTACTCTATCTACTGCATTATTGCTTATCGGAGCAACTTGGAAGATGTTAGGAGTTAGGTATGCTGCAATTGTTTCCATATATCCAACCTTGATTTTCGCCACCGGCAGAGCCTATCAGGAACCAATTATTGCTTTATTTGCATTCATTGCTTCTCTCTCACTTTGTATTACTCACCGCGATAAAGATAACTCCAATTTAGACCCGAAGGTTAAATTGCCAATAGCAATTTTTGGGGGATTATTATTGATGCAAATTCCACTATTGAAAGGGATGATTAGTGGTGAGCAAGCCATTTTTTTGGGCATCCCGCTGGGCCTGATTGCTCATTTCAGGTCAAGAATTGCTAATATTCAAGGACCCCACTATGACTTAATCAGAAATCCCTTGGCAGTTGCAGGAATAACAGGTTCAGCAATTGCAATACTACTTCTTGGAATTGGGATTACCGGGAATGGCGGTACACTCTCTATCGTTTCTGAGCAACCGGGTCGGTATGCTTTTGCCTTACTCATTTCAATTATTGATGTAATTGCTATCTATGGGATTTTCGGAATGGTAATGTGGCCTTTCCTGCCTTCACTTATCAAAAATCTGAAAATAACAAGAGATTATTCGATTGCAACTACTGCGGCATTCATTAGTATTTTTTCTGTTGCAATATCCATCTATGTTGCTGCACTTTGGACATTTGAAGCAAGTATTTGGAATGCACCTTGGCCAAATGTAATGTGGACAATGGGTAATAATGGCCGCTATATTTCAATGCTTATCGGGCCAATTTTTCTCTTGATGCATCAAATGAATAGACTGTATCCCGAAATGAAAACTTTTGATAAACCGGGTAATAAGGCAAAGAGTCTGACTATTGCATTATTATTGATATTGCCAATTTCTTTTGTCACAGCAGTACATGGTCAAACCATGTGGACCGATGAGGCAGGAGAGTACCTTGCTGATAATATGCAAGAAGGAGAAGACTTTCTCTTTATTCATGAGAGTACACTTGGAATGCACTGGCTTTACACTTTCCACACAGAAGTAAATCCCGATGATTCAAAAGATATCACGGGGCATTGGAGGGCACCTGAATCTGGATGGTTAGAAGAGTTAAATTCACAAGAGCAAATCAGTAATAGAGGTAATCTTTCACAAGTTAAATGGATTGTATTTTCGCCAGATATAGTGTGGGAAGAACCTGAAGGAGAATGGACAAAGGCGGCTGAAGGTGAAGCAGACTTCCTAAATGGCGGTGGAGGATGGGAGATATGGCAATTCAATTCGGACGACTAATTATTCTAAACATATTTTTTATAAACTTGTTTGGGCAAATTGTTTATTGGAGAACCACAGGGGGAGTTTGATGGATTACTCTCTTAGCAGGGCATTCTTGCTGGCCGCCATCACTTTTTTCACCGCATTAATTGTTGGAATTATTCCATTATGGAAGAAAATAAGTGAACAGGAAAATGTCCTCAAATGGATGACTGGATTGGCAGCTGGAGTATTATTGGCATCTGCGCTTCTCGTGGCAATTCCAGAAGGATTTGAAATCGCTTCCGGCGCACATAGTGGTGGCGTAGATAGTGCAGGAAATGCAACATCATCTGAAGGTTTCACTCCACTTATGATGGGGGGGTCAATCTTACTCGGTTTCTTATTCATGTTAATCTTAGAGGCCTTTGGATTTGGCCACGACCTTCACGAAGAACACCATGACCATGGACACTCACATGGCCATGACCATGTCCATCACCCTAACAATCCATCCTCAATTATCTTTGGTTTGTGCATACATGCATTAACCGATGGAATGGCAATTGGTGCGGCATTAGCATCTAGATCCATAGTTCTGACTTTGTCCATCTTCCTCGGCGTAATCATACATAAATTACCTGCTGCATTCAGTGTAGGAGTATTCAGTATGCATGAACGGAGTGATCGAAATAAGACAATAAAAGATGTATTGCTATTCAGTTTAGCAGCACCATTGACTATAATTGCCGCCTTTTTCCTTCTTGGAGGGGTTGATGAGCAATACTTGGGTCTTGTAATTCTATTTAGTGGTGGTACTTTCCTCTATGTTGCAACAGTAGATGTGTTGCCTGACGTACATAATTCTGAGACTGGAAAGTTGGCATTAATACAGGTAATAATTGGAGCCATGATTATGACTACAATACTGATAATAATGGATTTATTTGGAATTATTGGCCACTAAAAAGTTGATTTGGGGCCGCTCCATTAATAATAGCAATTTAATCTTCAACAATAACTCTGTCAATTCCAGCCATGTCCTGAAGACGATTCCAAAAGGAAAGGCGATCTTCTTCTGAACGCAATAATATTTCAGACGGAGTTCCTTCTTTGTCAAATTGTTTTCTAAAGCGCCCCTCTGTCACAGCAAAATCACGGAACTTCACATCTTCCCATTCACCATTTTCATCCTTAACTCGGTGCCAATCTCGTTTCATGCTTGGATTACCACGAAGATCCCAACGGTCTTGATAACGAGGGCCTTTGTTTGGATCATGAATGAAAATTGGCCAAGCCCGAGTTTTTAGTGCTAATTTGGCTTGTGCATATGCCGCATTATCTGCGACCCCATGCTCAGGCTGACAGGTCGTATATACCGATACCACTGCCGGACCGGGATGAGCATTTGCTTCACGGATTGCTCGATAGAAATGATTAGGCAAACTGGTTACTGTTTGAGCAACATATACATTTGGATGCATAGCAGCAATGGCGCCTAGTTCTTTCCTAAATTCCTGTTTTCCTGAAACAGCCGAACCATGATTGAAAAACTTAGCATCTTGGCCCATATAAGATGCAGTAGAAGTTTGACCTCCTGTGTTTGAATAAGCCTGAGTATCTAATACTAATACCTTAATATTCATGCCACTAGAAAGCATACGCGACAATGCTCCAAAACCAATATCATACATTGCACCATCACCACCAATCACCCACAATTTCTTTTCTTGCCAGCCGATTTGGTCCCAACGAATTCTAACTCCCATCGCATCTGTTGGACCATTTTCAAACAATGAATTTGTCCAAGGTAAATTCCAAGGGTTGTATGGATATGTACTGCCATAAACTGTTGAGCATCCGGTTGAATTGACGATTGCTACATTTTCTGCACCGTGGTCATAACCCAATACGCTGGCCATCATTCGCAATGCAGTTGCTTCACCACAACCAGCACAAGATCCTGCACCTCCTACATACAACAGGCTTTTTTCTAAGAGCATCATGTCAAGTGCTAATTTATCATTAACAAATTTTGGGTCAGTATCGCCCATTGAAAGATAAAAATCCCATAATTGACGGTGTTCATCCTCACCAAGCTTTTCCTTTGGCACCATTTTTAATGCATCCTTTGAACCACATACATCAACACATTCTGCACAACCTTTGCACTTTGAGGGATCTATGAATATTCCAAACCGTCCAGGGTCTTCCCCCTTCTTTTCTCGATTGTCCCAATACTTGCGTACCTTTGGCCATTGGCTATCCATATGTTCAATCTTGCTTGATTCAAGTTCAGATAGCCCTCCTTGCAAAGTTTCCTCTGACACAACTTTTCCTAAGATTGCCGTGTCAGGGCACATTGTTACACATTCCATACAACCTACACAATTATCGGGGATAAATTCAGGAATTTCAGTACTGATATAGGAAAAATCTCGCATCTTTGCCGATGCAGGACCAATAATTGAACGGGCGTGAACTTCATCTGCTGGGAGAGATGATGGAGCGTGCCCCTCGTTGTAAGACCCAACAATTCTTGATTCAAATTCATCGAGGTTGAAAAAGGATTCATCATGAGCATTTAGATTACGATTTGGCTTTGGGTCACTAATAGTCATCACTCCACCTCCATTATTGTCATTGTGTTTGAATCAATTTGTCGTACTTCGGAAAAACCACGCTTTACACAAGTGAGATTATCTTGGACAACCTGCTCTCCTTTCTTGCCGAAATATTTGCGTAGGCTTTTCTCAATTGCCGGATATAATTCATCTTCGGAAGTATTGGCTGCAAATGGTGTGCTTCGAAGGAATATCCCAAGAAGTACAATGCCTTGCATTCTTACTACCAAATCTGGGCGGCTACTTACTTCACGAGCAATCTTTGCAGTATCGAGCCATAAGACCTTTATTCCCCGTTCAATCATTTCTCGGCAAGATTCTGCTGGTAAACAATTCCAAAATTCTTCATCACTTGCTTTATTTGATTGAATAAAAATAGTGCCGTTATCGCATAATCCCTGTAGAGGGTTTCCAGTAAGAAAGGCATTTACATCTTGGACTGCGATGAAATCCAAAATATCTAATTCATGGTGAATCATTATTCTTTCATCAGCAATTGTCAAATAAAAATTGGTAGGTAACCCCTTCTTTTCAGAACCATACTTTGGATAGGCTTGCACAGTTTTTCCAAATAAGTCCTCTGAAACGGTGGCAATTATTTTGTTTGTTGTGACACTTCCAAAACCACCAACGCTATGCCCGCGCATACTAAACGAGCCCTTTGGACGTCCATCAAAACCAGCAATTGATGCGAGAGCGGTAGGATGGTCTATTCCAAGCGAGAAATATCGTGGATTCTCAGCAGATTCAAGCATATCATATACCGCAATAATATCGCCACTTGTTACATCTCTACTACCCAAACCGTATGAACCAGAATGAATCTTTGGCATGGAGGTTAATGAGGGAAATCCGACACTCCCTTGCATTGCATCGGCAATTGAAGCCTTGAATTCAACTGTTAGGGGGTTTGACTGCGATAGAGGGTCATCTAATCTTTCAAGGACAGCAACTGCTTTGCAAGCCGAAACTGCCGCTGCTAATTCAGCACTCGGGAAAGGGCGGAAACATGTAACATGAACACAACCTACTTTACGCCCTAAACTTCGCAAATGATCAACTACAGTTGTCGCAGTTTCAATCATTGAGCCAATACCAATAATAGCATACTCTGCATCTTCCATTTTATAGGAATCAATAAAGTCATATTTTCGTCCTGTCAATTCAGTAAAAGACTCCATTGCCTCTTTCAGAGCAGGCTTTACTAAACTAGTAAAGTGGCGTTGAGCAATTTTTCCCTTCATGTATGAATCTTGATTTTGCACAACACCAGACATAACGGGGTTGTAAGGGTCCATTAAATTACGTAAATGATCTGCAGGATTGCCGACGAATTCCTTCATTAATTCTGGTTCACAAAATAATACATTCTCAATGGTATGAGTTGTTAAGAATCCATCTTGGACATTAAAGAAAGGGGTGCTGCTTGCTTCGGCGGCGCGTCGTGAAATCAATGCAAGGTCACCTGCTTCTTGCGCATTTCGGGCAAATACGATGCCCCATCCACAATCAGCAGCCCCCATAATATCATCATGTCCTGCGTGAACATTCAATGATTGGCTAGTCAATGCTCTTGAACCAATATGGAATACTACGGGAAGGCGCTTGCCACTTATTACATAGAGAACTTCTTTCATTAGAATAAGTCCTTGGCCGGAGGTGAAATTTGTTACTCGGCCTCCTGCTAGAGCATATCCTTCTGCGGCTGATGCACTTGAGTGCTCGGATTCTGGTTGAATAAAAATTAATTTTGTACCCCATAAATTCTCTTTCCCATTCGCTACAGCAGCACCATATCCTACCGCCATGGATGTAGACGAAGTAATCGGGTATGCGCATGAACCTTCAGTAATATTTATTTCAATATGGACAATATGGTCTGAACCATCAGATGTTGTTGGAAGCCCAGGATATTTTACCGCACCCATAAAATCACCAATCTGCAATAAGCAGTATCATATGCGTGAAGCCATCCCTTTTTAGCGGTTTGTTATTTAGAATAACAGATGTTTTTTTATTATTTAACCGGAGGTGTCCACTTACCATTATTTCTCGCGTGGTCTGTAAGGTGCCAATAAAGAGTTATTACATTGGTCTTTTGGGCCAATAGTTGTTTTTCTGTTGCATGAGAGAGTGAAGATTTTTTTAGCCATAAGCGCCGAGAAACTCCGGCAAGACCCGGTATGTGAAGGGCAGGCCCACAAGCAGGGCCCAACCAACTATTTAGCCACGGGCGCTCAATAATATCATTTTCACACATCGCATTTTCAACTAATTTCCAATTTTTTTGTGGCCCAAACTTATTTCTTACCAAAAAACTGGGATTAATGGAAGTATCAAGAACAAATCCTTGCTCTTTTAACACAACTGCCATCCATGGGGCAATATAACCCGCAGGTGCTCTAAACCACGGCCTCCAAGCATCCCCCACTACCGACATAATGAGTTTCTTTGCTCTAATAACATTAGTTGTAAAACTATCTCTGTCTTTTGGCCAAGCAGACCAAGATCTGTGATCCCAACCATGACACCCTACTGTAATATTTTTTGAGATATCTAATAATTCTACTACCCAATTGCAGAAAAAATCATCTAATAACTGTTCACCAATGATAAAAAGAGTGATTGGGCAATCTCGTTTTCCCTTAATCCATGTGGTGAACCCTTGCATACCTTTCAGTAAATCAGGAGAAGGTGTTGCGGCATTGGATTCGGGAGGGGGGGTATGGCGAGACCGAGTCGGATGGCCAAAAAAACGAGGGCG
>LWDU01043210.1_pt1 | contig 18229 bp, 17 predicted proteins | sample 727161 | NCBI WGS metagenome assembly LWDU01 (sample SAMN04566230, study PRJNA314399) | hydrothermal vent metagenome | isolation source: deep sea hydrothermal plume seawater | place: Mexico: Gulf of California, Guaymas Basin | collected 2004-07-11
ATCCAACAGTTCACGGACATCCTTTTCCGCCTCCTCGTGAACAGATACAAATTCCTTGCCTCTGTGACTCATCTCCATGATCGAAGCCCCAGAACCATGCCAATCCGGCAATTCTTCTTGCGCCTGCTTTAACACGGCTTCTGGTAACATCGCTGGGCCCGCACTGAAATTATATTTTCTGGACATTACAACATATCTCCTGCTGTTCCAGTGGCAGCAAGAATAAGTACATCTTGCTTGGTTTGAAAAAGGTATTTGGCTCCTTCTGCGGCTTCTCCAAATATCTTGCTGAACTGAGGCGTCCGGTGATGTTGCATGGGAAGAGCCATTTCCAATGAAACATGTTCTGGAACTGGGGAGGGACCGAATGCGAGTAAATATTTTTTTTTCATTCTGTTATTTTTCCTGATGGAGTTATCAATAAATTAAAGAGGCCTTTTTCTTGCCTGAAAATAAGCTTGATTGAAGAGCAAAAAATTAACTGCCCATATTTTTTCCCCTTACAAGAATAGCCCTCACTAGTCAAATATATGACTTAGTGCGGTTCTCTTAAATATTCAGAGTCCGGGAGAAAAAGTGGGCTATAGGGTGCGTTTGATAGGTTTCCGGTATCGAGAAGAAAAAACCGAATCGGAGCCTCCCCCTAAGGATTACTACTTAATCATGAACCTTTTTTCTGACTCAAATGGGGGTATTTGAGACCAAGATTTTTCCGAATCGGATATAGGTGAGGGGTCTGAATCTTTTAGTTAAAGTCCTAGGACTTCGATTTCTATCTCCGGAGTTTCTATATTTGTAGTAGAAAGAGGCCCATCGGAGTCATAAATTTTCAAAAACAATTCATCTTTTCCAAGACCCAGAACAGATGCTGAGGATTCTGCTCTCACCTGAATTGGGTTGTTTCCAGTTCAGCCTCGGTATCCCAATATCATCATTCCCCTCAGAGAGTTTTCACCCAAGTTACTGGTCTCAATTTCTAGTGGATCATCTTCTGAAGGGGGTGACGTAATAACCTAAACCGGATTCTTTTTCTAATGTAATTTCTATAGGGTTGTCAGCGCTTTTATTGTTGGGTACCATTGAATTGACTTCTGATCTATAATCTAAACAGGTTTTAGGGAGGAAGATGATATCATTTTCCAGGAGATTGCATTGAGTCCTGACGAAAAGGAAAGGTTTCAGATTATGAGCCCCATCACCCAAGAAGAAATTGAAGAAACAGATTGGGATCAGCTTTTAGATGATTTGACACCTTGACCTGTGGCACTCCCTTTTTAACTTCTGCTTGTCATAATTCTTGCTCACCCTGTTAACAATTAGGTTACATTTTGATTAAGCGGCAAGACTTGGAAAATATTGAAGCTCGCTCCTTGGTTTCCTACGCGATGAAAAGCGGGGAAAGTAAAGGGCGTCAACATGAGGAAAAGGAACACTCTTACCGAACCCGATTTCAAAGGGATCGCGATCGGATTATCCATAGTTCGGCATTCAGAAGACTGGAATATAAAACCCAGGTATTTGTCTATCATGAAGGGGACTATTACCGAACCCGCCTTACTCATTCCCTGGAAGTGGCGCAAATCGCTCGTACCATTTGTAAATCCTTACAACTGAATGAGGACCTTGCGGAAGCGGTTGCCCTGTCTCACGACTTGGGTCACTCTCCATTTGGGCACACAGGTCAAAAAGTGTTGAACAAGTTGATGAAAGGTCATGGTGGTTTTGAACATAATAAGCAAAGCCTAAGAATTGTAAAACTGCTCGAAAAACGTTATCCCGAGTTTGATGGGCTAAATTTGACTTGGGAAGTGATGGAAGGAATTAATAAACACGCTCGGGATGAAGATAACCCGGTTACTTCTAATGAGGAGGTTCGTTTCCCTTCTCTGGAGGCCCAGGTTGCCGATTGCGCCGATGGTATTGCTTACAATGCCCACGACCTGGATGATGGAATTACCTCAAACCTGCTCGATCTGAATCAGTTAAGAAAAGTTGCGTTGTGGAAAGAGAATGAAAAAAAGTTTGATGAGAAATACACAGGTTTAGATTTTAAATTGAAAAAGTATCAGGTGGTTCGAAGTATTATCAACGAAGTCATCAGCGATTTTCTCCAGGCTACGTTTAAGAACCTTAAACGTCATAAAATCGAAACGGTGGATGATGTACGTCGTGCCTCAATTCGTATCGCGGCTTTTGGAAAAGAAATTGATGAAAAGAATAAGGAGTTAAAACAATTCCTCCATAAAAATATGTATTCCCACCGTAAAGTTTTACGGATGGAATTTAAAGCTGAACTGACGTTAGAAGGCATCTTTAAAGCCTATACTAAAATGCCTGAACTCTTACCTGGATCGGTGAAGAAAGAAATAGCAGGAGAAGGATCGCTTGAGCGCCGGATTTGTGACTATATCTCCGGGATGACGGATCGATATGCGATAAATGAGCATAAAAACCTATACTCAGCTAACGAAGGAATTTAAGAAAATTTATCCTGCAGAGTGTAATCCAACAAGAGAATTTTATTTCATGTGGCTAGACACTTTACTAGACCTCCATCTCATTACGGTGGGGTTGTTAAATAGATAAAATGGATGAGATTCGAACGATCTGTGTTTTTTGTGGCTCCAGTCAATCGGTGGATGATTCGTTCAAAATTGCCGCATCCGAGCTAGGGCGCGCGCTGGGGAAAAAAGGTGTTGAATTGGTCTATGGCGGAGCTTCAATCGGGTTGATGGGTTGTGTCGCCCGTGGGGTGCACGAAGAAAAGGGTCGGGTGGTCGGTGTTCTTCCTGAAATTTTTAAGGTCACAGGAATTCCTTATTCCTTAGCCGATGAGTTGATCATTACGCGGGATATGCGTGAACGAAAAGCGGTGATGGATCAACGGTCAGATGCCTTCATTGTTTTGCCTGGTGGTTTGGGCACCTTGGAAGAAGTAATGGAAATCCTTTCCATGCGCCAATTAAATCTTTCAGATAAGCCTCTGGTTTTTATCAATACCCAAGGTTTTTACGAAGGGTTGCAGGCGATCTTTGAGGGAATGGTGAAATTAAAGTTTGCTAAACCCAAGATCCTCGATATGTATGCGATTGTTCCTGACCCACAAAGTGCTATGGATTATTTGTTCAATCCTTAGGTGTGAGGCCTATTGGAAAGAGTTTTATCTGATTAGCAGGGAATATTTAGTGCTCAAAGAGTCTTTCCTGTTAACCTCTTTTTCTAAGTATCCCCAAGCAGCAACTCATTAAGCCGATACAGCTCTTACTTTATTGACCAAACTTACTGTCAATGGTAATTTTTTGACATAGGGCGATAGGACGAATATCAAAGGCTTATGCTCGGGGTAGTTCAGCTTGCCTGAACCACGACATCAGGGTGAATAGCTTCTTTCAGAAACTGTTCTATGTATTGTAGTGTTCCGGTGGTTGAACTGGGGCAGCTACCGCATGCGCCTTGATAGTGAACCTTAATGGTCTTATCTTCCACTGATATAAGGTTGATGCCTCCGCCATCATTCGCCAGAGCGGGACGAATAGCTATATCAAGCAAGGCGTTGATCACTTCGTTTTTTTTCTGGCTATCGTAACTGAAAAAATCATCTTTATTGAAATCTTCTAATACAGGATGAACGTCGCTATCCCCTTCAGCCTTATGTTCTTTAGCTTCATCCCCATTTGGATAGAAATCCAGATACTCTTCTATGGTGGCACCGGTTTTTTCCATAATGGTGTGCCACCCTACAACACTGGACTTAGTAATAGTGACAAAATTTTCTTTGATATAAACGCTTTGCATTCCATAAATATCAAACAAGGCCTTGGCCATAACGTCATCTCCAACATCATCTGGAGAGTCGAAAGTTTTTGTACCTTCTCCAATCACTTTGCTGCTTAAAATAAATTGGAAGGCATCCGGGTTAGGGGTTGGCTGTATGCGAAGTACCTTGAATTGACCATTTTTAGAAGAAACGGGTTTCTGACTGTCTGCATTATCTACAGCCACAGGAAATCCAAATTGTTTTTGTATCCAGGCTAATAGTCCCATGCGATGCTCGTAAAATTAAATTTTTTAAATGATTTGAGCCATTATATCTGATTTCCGAGTCATGGGGGAATCAGATTTGTTCTTTTTTTTAAAGAATGGGTCTCTGAGGGTTTCTGAAAAAATTAAAGTTTTATATGTCGAATATGTAAGTATTGATGGCCGGCAATGCGATAGACTCAGGGTCTTTTTCTTCAGCGAGTTTTAGGCTATTTATGACAGTCTTTTTTAGTTTCTAGGGTTCCTAGTCCTCTCCTCATTTTTGGCCAACACCATGGATTATAAAACACGCAGAAAAATTACCGGGTATCTCGAATAGGATAAGCACATATTCGGTCACATCCTTCCAAAACGCATGGCTGACCTTTTAGGCGGATTATCCTCCAGCAATGATACCAGTACCTCGAATAAGAACTGAATTTGCGGTATTAACGATGGCGTCAGCCGAGCACTCGGTGATAGCACCTGTTTCCAGTTTAAGTCAGGGTTTATTGACTTGAATTTTCATCAAGAAGATCTCCCGTCGAACCAAAACCCGAGGTATTGCGGACGGTTTCACTCAGTCGGTCGCTAAACTTAAATTCGACCGTTTCTACTTTTTGGACAATCAACTGAGCAATACGGTCTCCCAATTGAATTCGGATTTCGGTTGCGGAATGATTGAAGAGAAGAACTTTAATCTCACCTCGATAATGTGAATCAATCACTCCGGCACCGCAATCGAGTCCCCGTTTTACGGCCAGCCCACTACGAGGCCAGATCAATCCAACGTACCCGACAGGGAGTTCCAAGCTGATTCCTGTGGCAATCAGCTCCCGGCTTCGTGGAGCAATTATTTTGGGTTCTGCCGCTCTCAAATCGGCTCCGGCATCGCCCTTATGCGCGTACTGAGGAAGATAATCCCCCTTACAGGGAATGGGAGGCAAATCGATTTTGCTCACAATTTTTTCCATAAATGATCATTGGGGAGGATTATAAACAAGCGGGAAGACGAAAGCGATTAAAAAAATTCTAGGCAAAAAAAACGGGAAAGTGGATAACGCCCCACCTTTCCCGAGTAAAAATTAAAATCCTAATTGAAGCCCTTCAATAAACCGTCCTTGACATGGAGGTAATTATAAATAACACCAAAAAATTCTGAAAAGGTGGGGCGCGTCCTATAAAAGAAAGGGAGCGGGTTACTATTTTGCCGAGCTAAACCCGACGTTGAAAAGAGGTTCCATTTCACGCCAATTGGATGGACATCTTGTACCGATACTGATCGGAGAATTCGGCTGGCGCTCAAAATTTTTGGGGGTTTAGGAAGGGGTTTGAGACTGATATGCATCCCACTTGTTGCTTCTAATAGTTCGAATTTGGGATGCACATCATTCATTGTTATGGAACCCACGTTTCTAGTAACCCGCTACTGGGAGATCTGTGACTGCTCTCAATTTTCCTTCGCTCTGTCAAAATACCGAAATAGAATTTTGATCGAGCTTCTCTTAAAGTACCTGACCGTTAAACATATTTCCTTTATCTTGTATGCTTTTAAAAAGGTACCACTACATATAGTGCCTGTCAAGGAGGTATTTGAAAGGGTTTACAAGAAACCTTGTAATCCCTTTATTTATAAATGGTTAATGGGTAAAAAAAAATAAATTTATGCTAGATTTATTTGATGCCCACTATATATTGTATGGTTTTAAATTTGATATCCCAATATAAGCTGGATAAGAAAAACAGTTCATCTACTCTGGCTGCTGAATAATAAAGCCTGTTATGGCTTGAAACTGTCAGGGGAGAGGGGAATGCTGTCAAGAAATTTTTTCTTGACCCGATACTGTTGGTTTTTGGTTTCGACGATATATTCTTGTTCTTTGACGGAGGGTTTCCCCACCTTTAGGGCGGCGACTTTTTCCTGATGATTATTCCAAAGGCTGATGGTGAATAAGGGGTTGTCCAAGCCTGACAGATTCGTGGTTAGGGGCGGGGAGATAATAGAGTTAAATTCCAATCCTTTCAGGGTCCAAATCAAATCGTGGCCGATGTGTTTGGTCTTAATTTTTTTTGGTTTTTCGAGATTCCATTCCTCACCTTTTTTATTCAACTCAAAAAGTTCTTTCGGAGTTTGGATTAATATTTTGTGTACCATATTACTTTCGAATCGCAGGATTTTTTTATTTCTTAATTCATATAGGCTTCGAAATAATTTGTTTATCACCTCTTTTGATATTGAAAATACTGTTGATTCGCCAGTTCGGTTAGCGAATATCTGTTGTCCATCACTGGTTTGATTGCCAAATTGCAGAGCCCATATTTTTCCGTCCTCCATTTTAAGGTGAAAAGATTTATGAGGAATATTGAGGCCAAAAACTTTTTGGGCATCCATAGAGGTTTGTATAAACTCAGTGACCTTGGCTTCTTTTAGATCAAATAGCAGGCTGTTAATAGTGGATAGGTCTGCATCTGTTTTTATTGGGCTGTGAATGTTCCAGTCATCATTCTTACTACGAACCACGTGGATGGTTTCTTTGTCGGATCGCAGTGAAAATTCAACAACATCTTTTTCCTCAAATACCAGCAATGTTTTATCAAGAAATGTTACGGCTTTCTGGGAAAGTGTTTCGGATAGCCGGGTACCTACTAGGATAATATTTGAAGAATCATTGATTCTTGCAAAATATCCTCTCCCCCCTTTTGCAATGCCTAGGGAAAGAGTTTGGGTTTCACCATTTTCATCATTTAAAACCAGTTTTATTTTAGGCGGTTTCAGTCCATAAGAATCCAGTGAGTCGAGATTTTCATTTACAAACTCTTTGACCTTGGAAAATTGAATGGATTGTAGAAAGTTCATGATAGCACCACTGTCTCCTTGGGCTCTCATCGCGCCTGATATTTCCCAGATATCTCCATTTTTATTAAATTCTAAAGGATTATTTTCCCTCAGGATCTGTATTTTTTTTATGGCACCCGTGCTAAATTTCAGAAGAGTTTTGTCGCGAAAATGGTAAACAGATTTTTCAAATAGGGACCTGGAGGCTGCGGTCATCATAACGGAAGGATGGCTTTGTCGCTGAAAATATAGATTTCCTCCCAAAGGGCTCTCGTTTCCTAGTAACAGAGTTTCCTCACTATTGTTCTTAAATTTGAAATTTATTTTATAACGTGGGGAACTCAGCCCATATATGGAAAGATCTTGGGGGTTGTTTTCAACTACGCGTGTTTTTTTGAGGTTTTCAATTTCGGACAAAAATATTTCCACTTCTCTGGAGTCACCCAGTGCCGAGATGGGGCGGGTGAGGTCCCAGTTTTTAGAAATATTGCGTTTTAATGTGACGGGATCGCCATTGCGGATTATAGAGAACTCAACCACTTTTCCTGCTTCGAGAGGAATAATTTTTTCAGATTGCTCCTTTTCCGCGCTCTCTTTTTGCTTGGCGGGGACGTCAACAAAGAAGTAATAAAGAATCAGGCTCATGAAGACAGCGGTCATCGAAGCTGTCCCCTTAAATTTCATAGTCGACGTCTCCGCCACCAGAACCGAATTCCAATTGTGGCAACCAGGCCGGGAAAAACGATGACACCAAATATGAAAATTGTGTATCCCCATGACTGGGTCATTTGAATGGGAGAATTTTTTCTTTCTTTAGGACGAATGGAGATCAGGTTTTCTTCTTCTGCAAGCCAGGAAATGGTGTTGAGGAAGAAATCGCCGTTTCCTGAAAAGTTGGTGTACCGATTGTTGGCAAAATCAGAGTCTCCTAAAACTAACAGGGTCGCCTTTAAGGTTGGTTTGTTGGTTTCAGAAGCATTCAAATTTCCTGAGCTCTTAGAATTTTTGGGACTCTTATCTTCCAGGTTTTTTACGGCGATGACTGAGACGGGTATCGGTCCTTTGGTATCTTTTCCCTCGTCATAGTTTACAGTTCCAGAATCAAAATCGAGTTCTGCCCAGCTATTGACACTTGTTTTTAAAAGTTCGGTTGTGTCAATTCCTGCTTTAGGTATCTCCCGGACCGATCTTATAATCGGGAAAATAGTTGCAAGAACAAAGTCACTGGTGATTTCATGAGCTGTGTATTGATTGACAACGGGTGCCGCAAAATCTCCACCAAAAAGCTTCGACATGGGGTCGATGACCATATCATCGCCAAGTTCAATACCCCAGTTTTTAAGAAATGTTTCCATGCCTGATGCTGACTTTGGATCTATCAGCATAAAAATTGAGCCACCAGAATTTAAATAGTTCTCAATAGCTTCTTTTTCTTCTTCCTGTAGTGGTTTTTTGGGGCCGGGAATGACTAATACCGAAGCATTACTGGGAATCTTTCCCGATTGAAGCAGTAACAGTGGTTTGACAAGAAATCCATCCTGCTCAAGTTTTTGTTTGGCGGAGGCGTAGCCCTCATTTTCTGTGCTGTTTATGTTGTTTTCGCCGTGCCCTTCAAGAAAATAGATAACTTTTTGTTCGTCGCGAGTTACTTTTAAAAGTGCGTTTGTGATATTTTCTTCGGAAGTGTTTTGAACCTTAGTTTCTTTGTCTCCGCTTTCCAGGACAATCGTTCCATATGTAGTAACGCCATATTGTTTGGTGATGGAAGGATTCTTGTCAGGGTCTACATATTGTAGTTTGATATTGCCTGTTTCCTCAAGGTAGCCGGCAATCAAATTAGCAAAGGCAATTTTTTCAGGAGATTCGGTCTGAAAAAAAGCGGTTAGTTTTACATCACGGGGCAGTTCAGCAATGAATTTTTTGGTTTGGGGCGCCAAGGTAAAATAGCCTCCCTCGGTAAAATCAAAACGATGTTTATGCCGAAAGGCAAGCATATTTGCAAATATCAATATGCCCAGAAAAATGCAGGTCAGGAATAGAGTATTTGCCCCATATAGAGCGGAACGGGATGAAAGATTCTGCTTTATAATAGGACCTTGGACAGCGATGAAAAAAATCCCATTTAACAGGAAGATGACTGCCAGCGAAGCTGCTATGTTTTTCAGATCGGGCAGGGCAATATAAAAAAACAGGGCGATAAAGCCTGTTATTAAAGACAACCACCCCGCGATAGGACCTAATTTTTTCATTGATTCATCTCCATCGATTGGAATCCAAAACGCGGTGGCAGAGAAAAAGGCTGAATAAGATAAAGCTCAAGTAATAAACCAGGTCGCTGGTATCAACCACACCTCTCAAAAAACGTTCCATATGTTCAACAATGGAAAGATATTGAAGAATCTGGCCGGTGGTAGGGCCTGCGGCCTGAGCTCCCCAGCCAATAACCCACATGAACAAGGAAAATCCGAAGGTTAGTACGGCGGCTACAATTTGGTTGTCTGTTAATGATGAAGCACAAATTCCGACCGAAACATAACAACCTGCCATCAACAAAATACCAAGGTAGCCTGTAATTACAGGGCCCAGTTCCGGTTCTCCCAAAAGAAAAAGGAAGCCTATAGAATAGGCAGAAATCAAGACCATCAGTGTTACGACAATCATACAGGCCAGAAATTTCCCCAGTATAATTTCGATGAGATGCACCGGCGAAGATAGTAGAAGTCGGAAGGTTTTCATTTTTTTCTCATCCGCAAAACTACGCATAGTGATAATAGGGATGATTAATAATAAAATGACAGACATATTATGAAAACTGGGCTCAATGACCATTTCGTTCAGGTTCAGATTCATTCCCATTGCTTGGAGTTGTCCTGCCTGAAAACTCTGAAAGCTGAAAAAATTTAGAATATTAAAAAATATAAAACTATAGAGCAGTAAAAAGACTGTGGTTACCACGTAAAAAATGGGCGAATTGAAAAATGATCCCAAATCCCTCTTTGCAATAATCCAAGTCATCCTCATGCTATTACATCCTTTTCTTCGATTGTTAGTTTGAGGAAAACATCTTCTAATGTCATGGCGATAGGTTTAATCTCAACAATGCCCCATTGATTTTCTAAAGCTAGGCGGGCGAATTCATCCTGAAGATTGGAACTCAATTCACATTCCACAATATATTGATTTTTTTCGCCAGGTAACACTGAAAGAACTTGCTCAAAGCTGTTCAATTTTTCCTCAATGTCACTGTCTCCATTTCTGACCGTTAGAGACAGACGTTCGCTTTTTCTCAATGAGGCAGTCAAACCATCCAATGTGTCCACTGCAGCGATTTCCCCCTCGTTGAGGATGATCACCCGTTTACATATTTGCGTGATTTCAGGAAGGATGTGTGAGCTGAGAATGATGGTGTGCGAGGCAGCAAGTTGTTGAATTAATTTTCGGATTTCTATTATTTGAATGGGATCGAGACCAATGGTTGGCTCATCCAGAATTAGAATATCAGGATCATGCACCATAGCCTGCGCCAGCCCTACTCGTTGCTGATATCCCTTTGAGAGCCGTTCGATGATACGATGGCCGACATCTTTCAATGAGCATTTTTCAATCACTCTATCCACAGCGCTTTTACATCCCTTGTTTGAAATTCCTCGGATTTTTGCTGCAAACAGCAAGTAATCACGAACACTCATGTCTGGGTAAAGCGGTGGTGTCTCTGGTAGATATCCAATTATTTTTCTAATCTCAAGTGAATGTTCAAAGGTGTCGTGCCCTTGAATTATTGCTGTTCCACTTGATGCGGGGAGGATGCATGAAAGAATGTTCATGGTCGTGCTTTTACCTGCCCCATTGGGACCTAAAAAGCCAACGACTTCTCCTTTTTCAATTTGAAATGTTAAATTATTGATAGCCCTTCTCGGGCCATAATGCTTGGTAAGGTTTTTAACCTCGATCATCAAGGCGCTCCATAAAACTCTTATTTTTTCAAGGGGATCTAATTCTCTGCCTAGTGAAATAAACTTGAAGACAGAATATCTTAAAGTATGTATTGGAAAAAAATATCATAGGGAATGTGTGAATTGCAATTAAATTAGAGGTTGTCCAAGATAATAGCAAATAAATGCTATGAGTGATGGCATAAGGATGTGGTTAATTTTGGCACCTGTTTTAAACGAATAATGATATGCTCTAGCGTGGGCGTGGTTACAATAGGATACAGGTTTTTCCCGGGAAACTGGGTAGGTCCCATTCTGACTCGGATGATAGCGGTGACAGAATCCATTTTCAGTATTTAAGAATTGGATCCCTAACAACCGATATTGTAATCTTTTAAACGTGATTTGTAATGTCGAGTTCGATTTATTCTCTTATCCGTCCACCCCACTTGAAACAGGGCGATGTTGTAGGTGTGGTAGCCCCGGCGGGTCCGGTGGATAAGATACAATTAGAGACCGGGTTGGAAGTGATCCGAGGTATGGGGTTTAAGCCTTTGTTGGGCCGGCACGTTTGTGCTCGCTCCAGGTATATGGCCGGGCCGGACCAGGCTCGTGCCCAGGATCTCATGGATATGTTCCAGAATACTGAGGTGCGGGGGATTTTTTGTGCTCGAGGGGGGTATGGCTCCAACCGAATTCTTTCACATCTTAAACCAAAAATTATAAGGGCTAATCCAAAAATCGTAGTAGGGTCCAGCGATATAACTCTGCTTCTTAATTTCTTGGTCCAAAATTGCGGATTGATTGCATTTCACGGCCCGATGGTTGCCGGAAGTTTTGGTCGAGCTGAAATGAAACAGTCCCGGAGGCAATTTAAGACATTATTAACTGGTGATGTAAAGGGCAGGGTTTTCCACTCTAACCGGGTCAAAGTGTTTTCCAAAGGGGTGGCCCAGGGCAAGTTGACCGGTGGTTGTCTGACCTTGCTGTGCCGTTCGCTAAATACCCCTTATGAAATTCAAACTCGTAATAGAATTTTATTAATAGAAGATGTCAACGAACCTTTGTACCGAGTTGATGGAATGTTGTGGCAATTGAAAAATTCCGGGAAGTTTAAGGGTGTGCGCGGAATTATTTTTGGGGAAATGATCAACTGCCGTCCGCAAGGTAAAGGGGAAGGGACGATTGAAGATGTTTTTACAGATATTTTTCCTAATCCGAAAATTCCGATTCTGACTAACTGCCCAATAGGCCATGGAAAAGAAATGTGGACTCTCCCATTTGGGAGCCCCGCCACTCTGGATAGTGTATCCAAGACACTAGAGCTAAAACATGGGTGTGTGAAATAGGTCAACCGGGTCTGATGGTCACGCCTTTTGACTGAAGGAACGTTTTGGTTTCCTGAATGGTGAATTCTTTAAAATGAAAGATGGAAGCAGCCAGCACGGCTGAGGCTTTTCCATTTACGATGCCTTCATACATGTGCTCAAGAGTTCCTGCACCTCCCGAGGCGATAAGAGGAATGGTGATTGATTCTGAAACTGTCCGGTTAAGCTCTATATCGTATCCAATTTTGGTTCCATCACGATCCATGCTGGTCAGTAAAATTTCTCCCGCACCATAAGATTCCATTTGTTGCGCCCATCTTTGAACATGAATTCCTGTCGGGTTTCTTCCTCCATGTGTGTAGACTTCCCATACAGGGGTTGAATCAGATTTCCCCAATAAAAGTTCCACATGTTTGGCAGCCCATTCGGGGTGTGTGGATTTGGGGTCATTTGGTTTCACCTTTTTGGCGTCGATGGCTACAACGATGCATTGGCACCCGAAACGTTTAGCGGCCCGTTCGACGAAACCAGGGTCCTTGACGGCAGCAGTATTGATGGCGACCTTATCTGCGCCAGCTTTTAGAAGGTTTCGAATGTCATCCAAGGTTCGCACACCTCCACCAACCGTTAAAGGCATGAAGACCTTTTCAGCAGTACGAGCGACCACATCCAGCATAATGTTTCGCTTTTCATGCGAGGCCGTAATATCTAAAAAAGTCAATTCGTCTGCACCTTCTTTTTCATAGGCAGAAGCGATTTCTACCGGGTCACCGGCATCGCGGAGATTAACAAAGTTGACCCCTTTAACCACTCGGCCATTCTTGACATCCAAACAAGGTATTATACGTTTAGCTAACATGGAGTGTATCCCGCGCCTCTTTAAAGGAAAGGACTTTGTCGTAAAGGGCTTTGCCAACGATAATGCCTTCGACACCGTAGGATTCTAATTTTGCCAGATTTTTAATATCTTCCAGATTGCTGACTCCCCCCGATGCGATCACCGGTAACTGTGTGGACTCGGCAAAACTTTGGATACTTTCCAAGTTGGGACCCTGAAGCATGCCATCGCGACTAATATCGGTAAATATAAAACCAGCAATGCCATATTTTTTCATTTTCTGGGCTAAATCAATAGCTTTCTGTTCCGAAACTTCAACCCAGCCTTTGACTGCCACTAGACCATTTTTGGCATCAATGCCAACAATGATTTTTCCGGGGAAACGACGGCAGGCTTCTTCAACAAACTCAGGTTCCTTCTGGGCGACTGTACCCAAAATGACTCGGTATGCACCGGCATTAACATACGTTTCTATGGTTTCCAGATTCCGGATTCCACCGCCAATTTGTATGTCGACGGAACTACCGTAAATAATGTCCTTTACAATTTTAGAGTTTACGGGTGACCCCTGGAAGGCACCATCTAGGTCTACAATATGAATAAGCTGCGCGCCTTCTTCATCCCAATGATTGGCCATCGAAACAGGATCATTGGAATAAATGGTTTCTTGATTAATCTTTCCCTGAGACAGTCGAACGCATCGTCCATCTTTAATATCTACTGCTGGTATTATTTTCATTAGAGGTTTCGATCAATAGTTTTTAAGTGGAATTGATACTAACAGATTGTGGAATGTTTCTCATCTTCAACGTTGTTTGCTACCCCTGAGATTAGGTTATATAATTTCCGTGGCTAGGCGTCGAGCTAATTAATAATAACTTTTTATTGCCATCAGTGATATTTTAGGTCTAATAGATTGTTGTGAATTTTCTGTAACTAAAATACCGAACTTTTTAGAAGTGTCCGCAAATTTTGTATTGGAGAAATTTTGAAAGTCAGCCAAACTGAACTGGAAGGGGTTTTACTCATTGAACCTACCATTCATAGCGATTGCCGAGGACGATTTTTTGAAAGTTTCAAAAAAGAAAAATTTCGCGAATTTGGAATTCAGGAGGATTTTGTTCAGGAAAACCAATCGCTCTCCCAAAAAAATGTTTTAAGAGGACTCCATTATCGAATAGAACCGGAACAGGGTAAGCTAGTTAGGGTTATCCAGGGAGAGGTATTTGATGTGGTAGTGGACATCAGAAAAAATTCTTCCACCTTTGGAAAATGGCAGGGATTTAATCTTTCAGATAGTAACTATCTTCAGTTGTATGTCCCTGTAGGTTTCGCCCATGGCTTTTGTGTTTTAAGTGATACGGCGGAATTTTTGTATAAAGTTTCTGAATATTATTCTGCCGATAAAGAAAAAGGTGTTATCTGGAACGATCCTGATATTGGCATTGACTGGCCTGTATCGGATCCCATTCTCTCTGAAAAAGACAAACTCAATCCCCGCCTGGAGAATTTATAGGATTGGAGAAAAATAAATAAAGGGTCGCGGTTGCCAGAAGAAGCCGCTGATATTGAACCATTGACTCCGCAACCCACTAGCATGGAAGAGATCGTGTGTGACTTGCTAAATATCCAAAAATCCTTTTTATCATCAAATTTTAGGTTTAATCCCTTGGCCGATAGCAATACCTGGTCAAACTGAGGTAACTCTTTTTCACCAGAGAAACTGTTGCAAGTAGAGTCCCGCGAATCGTTGGTTAGGGCATGAGTGCGCCGTTATTGATGTCGAGAGTTTGCCCGGTAATGGACGTCTGCTCTGGCGAAATCAAATAAGCAACAAATTGGGCGATTTCTTCGGGTTTAGACATCTTGCCCAATGGAACCGGTTTCATTGCTTCTGTGTATGCTTCCTCTTTGGACACGTTTAAGGCATCGGCAAAACCCTGTAACCCTTCCTGAGCCATATCGGTATTGACCCAACCGGGACATAAAGCATTCACTAAAATTCTTTCGTTGCTGAGCTCTGCAGCCAGGGACCGAGTAAGGCCCAGTAAGCCTGCTTTGGATGCGCAATAACCGGAGTAACCTGGAACCCCTAATCTTGCCAGAATGGATGAGATGATAATTATTTTTTTAAACGGTGCGGAATTTTTCTTAAGAAAAGGAAGGCACTCCTGAATGGTTTGATAGGTTCCAGTCAGATTGGTATCCATTATTTCTTTCCAGCGATCCTGTTCTCCATATTGGTTCTCGCCGCCAATACTTTTCAGGGCCTGGCGAATTTCATCAGGTTTTCTGATATCGCAAGTTTGGCATTGGTGTTGGTCGGAATTTTTTAAGAGTTTTTTGGTGGTTTCCAGACTTTCTAAATTGCGACCTAATAAGAAGAGGGAAAAATCCTGTTCTGCCAAGGCTTGCGCAATACACCTGCCAATTCCGGAGCCTGCTCCAGTTACAACAACGTAGGCTGTCATTTATTTTCCTCGGGTTTTTTCTGATAGGGGGGAAGGGTTCAACAGAATCTTGATATAACTTAATAAAGCATCAGCTTTTTTAAGTTCATTAGTACTTTTATAAACTTGGACCAGGTTATTTATCATCCGTACCAGAGTTTCCCGGTTCGTGGATTGGGACAGGAAATGTTCCTCAAAAGTCTGGCCGAATTGTTCAACAATTTTAATGCAGTCCGCGCGAGTCAGGGGGCGCCCCTGATGAAAAGGATCAAAATAAATACCACCCTGCGGAAGATTATATTTTGCAATATAATGGCCCGGTAGGCCCACACCAACGATAGGCAAATCCAGTCGGCCTGCAACCAAAACGCATAGAGCTGAAAGGGTAATAGGTAAACCGGTTTTATATTCCAGAACTTTATTAAGATAGCTGTTGTCAGGGTTCATATAATCATTATGATTCCCCTTAAAATTTTCCTGTTGGAAAAGCAATTTTGTTAACGCGACAATAATTTGAGTGGGGTCGGCATTCGGGGCTAAATTCTGCTCAAGCCGATGTGCCAATGAATCCAGGCTCTCTTTACAGGCTTGCGGGTCAGAGTCGGGATAACCAAACTCCAGGATTAAGAGCATTCCCTTTTCTAGATCAACATCATGGCTGAGTCCTTTTTGAGACAATTGGCGAAATTTTGTCCCAAGTTTTATAGGGAATATTGAGTTGATTACTTGCTGGGCTTGAATACGCAGAGGAATATCCTCACTGCGGACAGCCATTTCCAGAAAGGGTAGGGCATCTTCTCCCAGTTCGACCAACAGGGCTTGAACCTTCTGCCGGACAAACTCGTCACGGTCGGTCAATAATTGGATCAACTGTGAAATTTGGCCGAGGGCCTTTTTATCGCTCATGGTATAAAAAAACAAAGCGGGCATTTCTGCCCGCTTTGCCTGGAAAAAACCGACTAAAGGTTAGGCTGCGGCGTGGTACGCAAATAAGGTTTAATCACTTTGTGCCCCTTGGGAAACTTTGCGGGAATATCTTCCGTCTTAATTGCGGGGACGACCACACAATCATCGCCATGTTTCCAATCAACGGGGGTGGCTACTTGGTAATTAGCGGTGAGCTGCAGTGAATCAATAACACGAAGAATCTCAGCAAAGTTTCTACCCGTTGATGCAGGATAGGTGAGTGTTAGTTTGACCGTTTTGTCCGGTGCAATGATAAAAACAGACCGCACTGTCAAGTTGTTCAATGCATTGGGATGAATCATGTCATACATTTCAGCGATTTTCTTATCAGAATCGGCAATGATGGGGAAACCCACCGCACAATTCTGTGTTTCGTTAATATCTTTGACCCACCCTTTATGTGATTCCACGTCGTCTACGCTTAAGGCAAGAACCTTGACGTTGCGTTTTTCAAACTCACCTGTCAAGTTGGCTACCCGGCCCAACTCTGTTGTGCAAACCGGGGTATAATCTTTGGGGTGAGAAAATAAGACGGCCCAGGAATCGCCCAGATATTTATGAAACTCAATGGTTCCTTCTGTAGTTTCTGCCGTAAAATCCGGCGCAGTATCTCCTAATCTGATAGCCATATTTGCTTCCTTCATAAAAAGGTTGTAATTGATTTAAGTACTTTTGTTTATACTGTTTAAACACCCCTATAAATAGGGAGCGCAAAATTGTTCTTAATTCTTATAGTTAGATATATGGGAACTGGTAAAATTATACCATATCTATTTAGCTTGGGAAAATGATCCAAAGCTATGCGGATAATCACCCTGACTTCAGGGCGTTCTGAATAAACTCAATTGTCTACACGGTTATAGGATGATTCTTGGTAGTAGAAGATGCGAAGGTTTTTTGACCCTGTCTTTAAAGAGGTTCTGTGGCTAAGTATAATCTTGAAGAAACAAAAATACTCTTGCGACAGATCTGGGCCTTTATGCTGATGGCCCTCTACGGCATCGGTATCTTTCAGGAACGTTGGATTAGCCAACAAGCTGAGGCGGTCCAATCGGTGGAATCCATTCTCCCTGATGTGGCCAAGGTGTTTTTTTTTGGACTGATCTTTGTTTCATTCCTGATCGATATTGTAGAAATGCGGGAGGATAGAAATAAGGCCTACCAGTTTTTGTTCTTGTCATTAATAGCAGGCGGCCTCTCCGCAACGATCAGTGCTGCGCAATATCATGTGTTGGCAGGGGTACTGGGTTGACTGTTAGCCGTACTTGGCAAGAAGGGGCAAGAAACTCATTAAGCTAAGATAAGTTTAGTTGTTGACGTGAATTTAATCTGAATTTTTGTGCCCTGAAAGGATGGAAATGTGACGGGTTCACTGCTTTGGGTAGTAAGGGTAAGCTAACCTTGCGAGATAGAGGGGGATTGAGTACAATACGGCAGGTTTTTAGGGCATATAAAAAATAAAATTAGCGTGGGCCGTTAGCTCAATTGGTAGAGCAACTGACTCTTAATCAGTAGGTCCGGCCCACCAACTAAATCAATGGTTTACAGGAATTGTCCTGTAGGCCATTTTTTTATTAATAGGCCTATAATAGGCGCTAGGATTAAAAGTGAGGGTGTTTGAGCTGATACCCTTCCCTCGGTTTATCATTTTTTAAACCTAGGTTTCTTTGCTAATTCTTTCTGGCTGGGTGAGGATTGTTTCTTATGAAATAGGCGAGGTTATAGTTAGGAACAATGGTGATGGGCAAGCCTTCCCCTATCCGGACTCTACTACTGTCAGATATAGACCCTAATCAGATACCTTGTCACTGCGGTTGGGGTGAAACTCCACGTTTTAACGGCTTAAAAAAAGCATACCT
>LWDU01043107.1_pt1 | contig 18224 bp, 15 predicted proteins | sample 727161 | NCBI WGS metagenome assembly LWDU01 (sample SAMN04566230, study PRJNA314399) | hydrothermal vent metagenome | isolation source: deep sea hydrothermal plume seawater | place: Mexico: Gulf of California, Guaymas Basin | collected 2004-07-11
GGCAAATAAGGATAGTATTTTAGTTGTTGAGGAGGGCAACCCTAACTACATAGAAACACAAATAGCCGAAATTGCACATACCAATCAGATTAAATGCCGTATTCATGGTAAAGGTATGTTACCGATGGCAGGAGAATATGTATCTAATGTTGTTCGAGAGGGAATAGCCCAATACCTTGCAGAGGAAGGCCCGGCAAAGATCAGTAAATTAGCTCTAGATAAAAACGCTAAAATTGTAGAAAAAACAAGAAACGCCCAATCGCATCTGGCAGATCCTATGCCCCCTCGACCACCGTCATTTTGCACAGGTTGTCCAGAGCGACCTATCATGGCCGCCCTCAAAATGCTAATGAAGGAGCGTGGCAAGTTCCATATTTCAATGGATATTGGATGTAATCTTTTTGGCTCACTGCCACCCTTCAATGTCGGCAACACCGTTTTAGGTTATGGCCTGAGTCTCGCGAGCAGCGGTGCCATTGGACCCGTACTTGACCAACCGAACGTCGCTGTCATGGGAGATGGTGGTTTTTGGCATAATGGATTTACATCCGGCGTAGTCAACTCTCAATGGAATAAATACGATTCTGTTTTAGTCATACTAGACAATGGCTACGCAGCTGCCACAGGTCAACACAAGTTACCATCAACAGGAACAACGCCGCGTGGTCTCGAATCACTACTGTCAATTGAAAGCGCTCTCAAAGGCGTTGGCGTCAAATGGATCAAGCACGTTGATTCCTATAGCCTAGAAAATACTATTGATGTACTTAGACAGGCGATGGATGCTCGCAGCGAAGGTCTTAGGGTCGTTATATCCAATAACGAGTGCATGCTAGCCAAACAACGCCGTATCAAACCGGCAAAAGCCGCAGACCTCAAAGCTGGCAAGACTGTAATTCACGAAAAATTTGGTGTAGATGAGGAAGTGTGTACCGGTGACCATTCCTGTATGCGTTTGAGTGGATGCCCGTCACTCACCTTAAAACAAAGTAAGGACCCCTTAAAAGAAACACCTGTAGCCCATGTTGATGAAAGCTGCGTTGCCTGTGGTAATTGTGGCGAAGTTGCACATGCAGCTCAACTTTGCCCTTCCTTTTACAAAGCCGAAGCAATTCAAAATGCTGGTATAATTCGGAAATTCACTTCATCAGTGAATCGTTCCCTTCTCTCACTCATGGGAAGCGATTAATGAATGAAATCAAAAATACTGTAGTCAATCGTCCAATTTGTCTTTTGCTCGGTGCACTTGGTGGCCAAGGTGGTGGTGTATTAATTGACTGGTTGGTAAATGCAGCCAAAAGAGCCGGCTACCCGGCTCAAGCAACATCAACGCCTGGTGTAGCCCAACGAACTGGAGCGACGACATACTACTTTGAGTTGTTTCCTGAAAAGAATCCTGTTGGAAGTCCTATTTTTACATTCTTTCCGGCTTCAGATGATCTCGATCTAATGATTGCGATGGAACCTACTGAAGCTGGTCGTGCCATAGAACGAGGTTTCGTTACGGATTTCACCACAGTCATAACGACAACTGAACGAGTTTACTCAACTTCAGAAAAAGTGTCCGCAGGCGACGGGCGTATAAACGTTGTTCCTGTCATTGAGACTATTGAAAAAGCTTCAAAAAAATTGATCCAACTAGATGTGACTGCCCTTTCAGTTGGAACAGCAGCCAGAGGTAATGCGATTGCATTTGGAGCCGTCATTGGAAGTGGCATCCTCCCCCTAACCCCCCAAGACTGCAGAGCCGCCATTACAGAGAAAGGTGTTGCTGTTGCCAGCAATTTGGCTGGCTTTGACATTGGGCTGAAAGCAGCTCAGGAAGGTGTCCAGCCAATACAGCTAGAGGACAGCCACACCTATCAAAAAGCGCCTAAAGAATTCGATGCGGAAATCTCTGTATTTCCAAAGACTGCACACGATATTATTTCCCATGGAATTGTTAGGTTGATTGACTACCAAGGCCCAACTTACGCTCGGAAATTTCTTAAACGCATAAAAAAAATTGGAGATATTGATAAAGATCAAACAAAAAAACTTACATCTGAAACGGCTCGCCATCTAGCCCGCTGGATGAGCTTTGAAGATGTTATTCGTGTTGCCCAATTGAAAACCCGACCTCAGCGACTTCCTCGGATCCGAGATGAGCTAAAAGTAGATTCAACGACACCATTAAAGCTAACAGATTATTTTAAACCCGGACGCGATGAAGTTTTGGGGGTTATTCCCAAAAGTTTGAGTTGGTTGGTACCATCGCTAAATAAAGGGGTAGCTCTTCATATACCTACTGGATCAGCTTTTGGATTTGCCATGTTAAAATTTTTGTCTGCTCTAAAGCCACTAAGAGCCAGAACCAACCAATATATTGAGGAGCAAAAGGCGATTGATCAATGGCTAGATGCTGTAATTGAAGCTAATTCTCGGAATTATTATCTGGCATGCCAAACGGCCAACCTAGCAATTCTAGCTAGGGGTTATGGTGACGTGCGTAAAACAGGAATGAAAAAACTCGATTTATTATTCATGGATTGGGGGAAAAATTTAGAAAATAATCTTTCCGGCATTACTGCACAAGTAGACCAATTGATCTTACTTGCGCACTCCAATCCCGATGCAGTTTAGAATTGCTCGAGGAAAATATCATGAGTGAAAAACGAAATAAAACACACCTCCATTGCACAGTAAATGGTAGAGAACGCGATGATTTTGTATCAGATAATATGCTCCTCGCAGACTATCTTCGTGAGGGAATAGGCCTTACCGGTACAAAAATCGGTTGCGATGGGGGCGAATGCGGTTGCTGTACGGTCCTTATAGATGGAATGCCGCAACATGCCTGCTTGCGCCTGGCAGCAACTTGCCAAGAGGTAAACATCGAAACTATTGAGTCTTTATCGGAAGCCAGTCGGCTCTCTGCCCTGCAACGCGGCTTTCATGAAAAACTTGGTGCTCAATGCGGTTTTTGTACTCCGGGTATGATTATGGCAGCTGAAGGTTTACTGAGACAAAACCCTGATCCAAGTGAAGAACAAATTCGTCAGGGCTTAGCTTCAAATATTTGTCGCTGTACCGGTTACATAAAAATTATTGAATCGGTTCAATTTGCAGTTGATGAATTAAAATTGAAAGAAACCGTGGCATGAACGAAATAAAGCCAACCAAGTCGATTGGAATTCGAAAATCATTGGTAGATGGCCCCGAAAAAGTTTCCGGCAAAGCACTTTATTCCGCCGATTTTATTCCAGCTGACTGCTTAGTCGGACGTATATATAGAAGTCCTATTTCCCACGGCAAGATAATTGAAGTTGATATTTCAGAAGCTCAGGCATTACCGGGTGTAAAAGCCGTGATAACGGGCGATGAAACAGATGAAGCATTTGGTGTTTTACCTATCGCAAGGTTTGAATACCCTCTTGCCCGCGATAAAGTACGTTATAAAGGTGAGCCTGTTGCTTGCGTTGCAGCAATTGACGTCCAAACAGCCCAAAAGGCGATCGAACTGATCAAATTCAAATATAAGGAACTACCAGCATACTTTACCTCACAAGAAGCAATGGCCGAGGGATCCATCAATCTCCACGATCACCGTGAAGGTAATATCGAACGCGATGTCGATTTTGATCTAGGTGAAACTGATGAAGGTCTGGCTGCAGCCGATTTAATAATGGAAGAAACGTACAACTGCGCAGAAGTAGCGCAAGTCCAGAGTGAACCACATGCCGCCATCGCAGAATATGACGCAATACGAGATTTTATGACTGTGCGCGCCAGCACACAAGTTCCATATTATGGGCATAAAATGCTGGCAAAGACGCTCAAAATGGAAGAAAGCAAAGTTCGTATGATTAAACCATTTGTTGGAGGAGGGTTTGGATGTCGTACAGAGTGTTTAAACGTTGAGCTTATTTGTGCTCTAGTTGCCCGCGCAGCAAAAGGTACAGTTCGTATTGTAACAAGCCGCGAGGAGACATTTATCACCCATCGAGGACGGCCAGAGACTGATGTGGAAATAAAAATTGGCGTTAAAAAGAATGGTGTAATTACTGCTGTTGACTTTAAGGCAATCCAACGCGGCGGTGCTTATAGTGGTTATGGCGTCGTAACAATACTTTATGCTGGTGGTCTAATGTTTGGTGTCTACCAATTGCCAGCAGTACGTTACCGAGGACTTCGCGTTCTCACAAATACCCCTCCACCCGGCGCCATGCGCGGCCACGGCACTACAGACGTGCGATATGCCTTTGAAAGCTTACTCGATAAAGTCGCGAATGAATTAGGTATTGATGCGATTGAAATACGGCGAAGAAATCTTTTGGAAGCTCCTAAGTATGAAACCCTAAACGAGATGTTTATTAATTCTTATGGACTACCTGAGTGCCTAGATTGGGTTGAAGAAAAAAGCGGGTGGAAAGATCGTAAAGGTAAATTAGGCCCAAATAGAGGTCTTGGTGTAGCCTGCGCACATTATCCAAGTGGTGCATCAAAACCCGTCAACTGGACTGGAGAACCCCATGCCACCGTCCATCTCAAACTCGACTGGGATGGCTCAATTACACTTCTCACAGGCGCCCCGGAAATTGGACAGGGCTCCACTACGATGGCAACTCAATGTGCAGCTGAGATACTTGGTCTCGATATGTCGCGTTTCCAAAGTCTTACCAGTGACAGCAAGTTGACACCAAAGGATAATGGTTCTTATTCCTCACGCGTCACTTATATGGTTGGCAATGCATCTATTGATGCCGCAACTAATTTAAAAAATATTTTAATCGAAGCAGCCGCTCGTAAATTAGAGGTAAAACCAGAAGATATTGAGTGTCTTGGCGAAGTATATCGAGCAGGAACGCAAGATGAAGGGCTTAACTTCAATGAGGTGGTGCAGGCTGCCCTCGAAGGTACTGGTACAATTACAGTTAAAGGTAATTTTGATACTCTGCCCGAATCCTGGGGTACAAAAAAATACCGGGGAGGGGCTATTAGTGGCAGTATGGCCTACGCGTATGCAGCCCAAGTGGTTGAAGTCAGTGTTGATCCTGATACAGCAGAGATTACCGTAGAAAAGGTCTGGGCAGCCCAAGACGTTGGAAAGGCATTGAATCCTCTCGCTGTAGAAGGACAAATCGAAGGCTCAGTCTGGATGGGTATGGGACAAGCAATTTCTGAGGGCACACAATACGTTAACGGTCTGGGCATCACCAATAGTATGCTCGATTATAGGGTTCCTACAATTGTCGAATCTCCGCCAATTGAAGTTGGAATTATAGAAAGTATTGATCCACACGGACCATTCGGAGCCAAGGAAGCCGGTGAAACTTCATTAGTTGCGTTCATCCCTGCATTGACCAACGCTGTAGCAGATGCCATTGGCGTACGTCCAATTGACCTCCCAGTCACCCCCGATCGCCTCCTTCAATTGATGGAAGATTATCAAAAGATACAAAAGGCTGCCGAATAATGGAATATATGCCAAACTTTCAACTCCACCGCCCCACAAGTTCAGAGGAAGCTGTAAAACTACTCAACGAACAAACTGAGGCACGATTTGTTGCTGGTGGAACAGACATGATTGTTAATGTGCGTCGCGGTATTCAACAACCTGAAAACTTGATCGATCTAAGTTCTATTGCTGAACTTAAACAGATTAAAGAAAATAGCGATGGCCTTCACATAGGGGCTGGTGTAACGCTCAATCAAGTAGCAACTAATGACTTAATCAAGAGCAACTACCCAGCGATAGCCGAAGCTGCATTATCCGTGGCTGGTGGGACCCATCAGCAGTACGGTACCCTCGGGGGAAACCTTTGCCTAGATACAAGATGCTTATTCTATAACCAGAGTGAATGGTGGCGTCAAAGTAATGACTATTGCATGAAAGAACGCGGCGATGTTTGTCATGTTGCGCCGGGAGGAAAACGCTGCTTTGCGGCATTCTCAGGAGATGTAGCACCAGCAATGTTAGTCTATCAGGCAGAAGTAGAGCTGTTGGGTTCAAAAGGTGTAAGACGCATTTCTCTAGTTGATATGTATCAAAATGATGGAATGAACCACTTAACGCTAGCTCCTGATGAATTGGTCAGTGTGATTCATTTGCCAAAGGCTCTAAGTGGAAGCCCATCTCGTTATGCAAAAGCACGTATTCGGGGTTCAATAGACTTTCCATTAGCAGGCGTAGCCGTACGGCTTAAAATGAATAGTAAAAAGGTTGAGGAAATTTCAATCGCATTGACCGGTGTAAACCCATCACCACAAATTATTAAAGGTACAGATGAACATATTGGCAAAGTTCTCAATGAAGAAAGCCTCAATATCCTACGGGACAGTGTTCGTAAGCAAGCCAAACCAATGAAAACAACAACAGTCGCCCCATGGTACCGTCGTCGCGTAATCGGAGCATTAGCCAGAAAATTGATACAAGAACTTGCGGTTTAAGTTTTATTAGGCGTACTTTGATTGACAAATATTCTAAAAATTCTTATTACAAAATTTTCCATCAACTTTTATAAGTGTTTCATTGGAAATTAGTTTAGACTCAAAAAATTTCCAATGAAACACTGCTAATGACGCAACATAGAGACAATAATGACTGAAAAAATAAAATTTCAATGGGACGACCCTTTTTTCTTTGACCATCAGCTCGAAGAAGAGGAGCGCCTTGTCCGTGACACGGCTCGTGATTACGCTCAGGAAAAATTGATGCCTCGAGTTTTAGAAGCTAATAGAAACGAAACCTTCGATCGAAAGATATTCAACGAAATGGGTGAGCTAGGATTTTTTGGTATTACCCAACCGGAGGAATACGGCGGTGCCGACCTTAATTACGTATGCTATGGCCTAGTAACCCGAGAAATTGAAAGAATAGACTCTGGCTATCGTTCTATGTTGTCTGTTCAATCGTCACTCGTAATGCATCCAATTTATACTTATGGCAGCGAAGACCAACGGAAGAAGTATCTGCCAAAGCTGGCAACGGGTGAATGGATTGGTTGTTTCGGTTTAACCGAACCTGATCACGGTTCAGATCCCGGTGGTATGACAACTCGAGCGCAAAAAAAAGGTAATGGGTACATTCTAACTGGCAATAAAATGTGGATTTCAAATTCGCCAGTGGCAGACGTCTTTATCGTTTGGGCCAAGTTAGATGGCGTAATCCGAGGATTTATTCTTGAAAAAGGTATGGACGGTCTGAGCACACCAAAAATAGAAGGTAAGTTTTCACTACGCACATCCATTACAGGCGAGATCGTGATGGATAATGTGCCGGTACCAGGAGAAAATATTCTACCAAATGTCTCCGGCCTTGGAGGGCCCTTTGGCTGTCTAAACAAAGCACGTTTTGGTATTTCGTGGGGTACGATTGGCGCTGCCGAGTTTTGCTGGCATGCAGCAAGACAATATACTCTAGACAGAAAACAATTCGGCCGACCATTAGCCGCCAACCAACTTATTCAAAAGAAACTAGCAGACATGCAAACTGAAATCACATTAGGTCTGCAAGGCGTACTTCGGATTGCTCGACTTATGGATCAGGATCGTTGCCCTCCTGAGGATATTTCTATGATGAAACGCAACAATGCTGGTAAAGCTTTAGATATAGCCAGAATGTCCCGGGATATGCACGGTGGCAACGGCATTGTTGATGAATTTCACGTTATCCGACATCTTATGAACCTTGAAACTGTTAACACATATGAAGGCACCCATGACATTCATGCCCTTATCCTGGGAAGAGCCCAAACAGATTTACAAGCCTTCTTTGCCGAATAAAATTGTACGGAATTAATTCCTCTATTATTAACCCCTAGGTCAGCTACAATTATGGAAAACTCGACCAACCTTCCACTTATTGGTGTACCAACATCGATTATGCAAATACCTGGCACCAATTTCATAGCTCATACGAACGGTCAGCGTTATATAACGTCGGTTAATAAATTCTCGAAATGTATTTCTGTCCAGATACCCTCGCTGGGTAAAGAATATGACTACAGCGATTTGCTTAAAAAATTTGATGGTATTTTGTTGACGGGTGGAAGAGCTAATATTGAACCTCATAATTACGGAGGGCCTCCATTTCCGCCAGATGAACCTATCGACCCTGAACGCGATGCTACGGTACTTCAACTTATTCCAACCTGTATTGATGCAGGTATCCCCCTTCTGGGCATCTGTCGCGGCCTACAAGAAATTAATGTCGCGATGGGGGGGTCCTTACATTACCGTATCAACCAAATTCCAGGAAAGAATGACCACCGCATGCCACGGGGCGATGATGTTACGGAAGAAGACATCTTTGCGTTACGTCATTCAGTTATTCTTACGCCGGGTGGTCTTTTTCAGAAAATGGTCGGCAAAGACAAAATTCTTGTTAACACGCTGCACGGTCAAGGTATAGACCGATTAGGAGAAGGTCTTGTTGTCGAGGCAATTTCCGACGATAACGTGATAGAGGGTATTAGTGTTAGCGCTCATTCAAATTTCGCAGCAGCTGTACAATGGCATACTGAATTCCACCCTGAGAGAGAAGAACATGCGCTTTCCCGAAAACTCTATGAAGCCTTCGGTCGAGCCGCCAGAAAACGGATGCAAAGTAGATAATATTTAATCGTGCCCGCAGAAATTCTGCGGGAAAAAACCTAAACAAATCAAAATTATCAAGAAACAAAATTATTTTATTCTTTGTTATAATTTAGCATTCAGAATAAAATAAAATTCTGCTACCATTTAAAGTTATCTGTTAAACACTGTCCAGAAACACCTAACTTTAAAATCGTTTTTATTTTTTAAAGAAACAACCGATAAAATAAACACAAACTTAAATGTAAGTATGCCATGCACACCTTAATAACTATTTTTTTAGTGCTTTTAATTTCATATGACGCGAAAAGTAGCGAAATTGAAGACCCACCTTATGGTATACGATTTGGACAAAAATTTAATGCCAGTGAGCATAAAACTATCCAGCGTCGTGGTAATGTTCGATCAGTCATATTAAAAACTGCTAATCGCCCAGATGACACGGAAGAATTGCGCGCAGAGATTTGTGATGACTATGGCCTGCAAATAATAACGTGGAGGAGCCATATCCGGTCGCTAGCTTCTGCTTCAGCTAGCCACAATGAAATCTTAAAAGAATTTGAGAAGAAATATGGCGCACCAAGAATTAACCGTAAATCAGCATTCTGGACATCTAGCAACTTTCAAATTGTAGTAAAAATAAGGAGCAAAAATAATACGCATCAAAACCAAATTCGTTATTTTGGCCCAAAAAATAAACCTTGCTTTAATAAGCTTATAGCTCACCAACAAGAATTAGAACGGGCTCCTCGTAAACCTAAATGATTGTCTAATTAGCGGGTATGCAGACCCAAGTAGTTTACAAAAAAGAATAGGCATTTTTCTGACTATTCAAATTCTATAGGCAGTACCCATCAAGAAACCTGCGTCTCTAACTTAGCTAATTTATCAGCCAACGTGCGAACATGTTTGGTAAGTATATTAATTAAGGCGCGTTGAAATGGATCAGCAGTTTCTAATTTTTCCTCGAACACTCTACGTGAAATTACTAATACTTCTAACCATCCCTCAACGGCGCGTGCTGATGCCATCCGTGGGCAATCATCAATCAAGGCCATTTCACCAAACATGCCGCCGACATTAACTACTCCGATCGGTATAGTCTTGTCATCAACGCTCCGGGATATCTCAACCTTTCCACTTAATACAACGAAGGCTGTATTACCTGCCTCGCCTTCTTGGAAAATAAAAGCCCCTTCCTTATAAGAGACTTTTCTAGAACCGGGAACATTCCTTACTCTCAGTTCATCAGGATTTTTTTTATTTTCATCATTACCCATAATGCTCAAATTCTTTCTTAGCTTTAATATCTTTTTTCAAGATAACGATAATATACTAAAGACAGACTGATGTGGCGATTATTTTTATACTTTTTATGGTAAACGATCCCGAATTTGAGGAGAATTAGATGCATAGCGATAGCATCTAAAAATAATATTGGTACCAGTGTAAGCCGGGTGATCATATTCAACAAAGAAAGGAGATACATATTCCCAAACTATTTCCTTTTCCGGTGTAACTTCAAACAGCCGACCCCAAAGCCCCTCACATATCAGCGTATTACCCGTGGGCAATCTCTGACAGCCGCTAATGAACCAGCTAACAAATGAACGTCTTGGTGATCCGCAGTAACTCCAAACTTCTTTATTATTAGAAGGATCGATTTCAACCACCTGAGATCCTGTCTCAGGACCGTGGATATGAACGTCAGCACCATTGGCGAAAAAAAGTATGTTTCCATTCTCTAACATCTGCACATCGTGATGCTGCCCATACTCAATATCATTGAGAGACCACTTTATCTTTTTACTCTGATGATCAATCATTGCCATAGTATTATTAAAACGCCAATTTATAATAACATCACCATTTGGGCATGTCGCAATAGTGTTTGCATGTGCATATTCACGACGAAAAACAGTTGGATCGAGCGGGAATTGATCCATATCCATATCCTTAAGCACATCCCATTCCCACACAATTTTACCAGTTGGATCAATCTCACGAATTACGTCTGTATAAATTGCTCCCTCATGCTCCGTACCTTTGATACCACCCGGAATTGATTTAATAACAGCAGGGTCGGTTTGCTTGGTCCACGCTGCATAAACTGTATTACCATTCGACTTGCGCCTAAAGTCATGATGTTGCATGTGATCGATATGTTCCCACACAATATTCCCGTCCCAGTCAAATTCAATTAAATGTCCGCCTTTGGCAGGGAGATGTGGATCTTTATCCTCTGTTCTAATAGCTACCAACAAATTACCATTTTCAAGTAAATATGCGTGATTACCCACGTCGTTTGGCAAATCCCACTGATGAACAACCTTGCCATCCATATCGATCAGATAAGTGTTATAAAGTCCCAACGGGGTGAACAACGTGTAACCCCGCGTAGATTTATCCGTATTGTGTTGTAGAACGCCGACACGTGGATCTATTGCTGGCATTTAAAATTTTCCTTTTTATAGACTCAAATGTGAATACTTAAGCGACCCGCAATTTCTGGTGAGTCCGCTTTATAGTTACAATGCTATTATCTTTTGAGCTTTTTCTAGAATACCTCTTAGATCATCATCAATTAATTCTGCTTTTTCAGTTTCTTTATTGAAACAAACAGTTACAACTTCTGCAATAGCAATACATTCTTCATCGCGAAAGAGCCCCTGCTTGAGTAAATAAGATGTCCTTCCTATATTCGAAACCAACGTGCCAACGTCTATGGAACCTGGGTAATTTAACGCCTTCAAGTATTCAACAGAAAATTTTACTAAAACAAAACCAGTTAATATATCTTCACTGTAATGCCCCATACGATCCATTCTAAACTGGACACGGCCACCCTCAAAAAAAGCATTAATAGCTCCATTGTTAACATGCCCATTTGGATCAAGGTCGCAATAACGAATGTTGTCGGTAATCCAGTCTGTATAAACATTGCGTGTTGTGAAATTTGCTTCAGCTTCAGCTTCGGCTTTGTCTTTCATCTAATTATAAGCTCTCTGCATGTTGTATCCAAAACTTCAGCCATCATTTCATTCATTGGTAATTCCGATTTTAATTTATGATAATTCTCATCTGCAATTTGCACCAAATCAGTTTGTGTAATGCATTCGTGGGCTTTCTCAATAACACCACCTACCTCCGCTGTAATACAAAAATCTGAATAAGCGTTTGATGGCCCTGAGTACTCCAAAAGAACTGGTACTTTATTAATTATCGAATGGCAAATACGTGTAACAGATATTGTATTATGACTTCTTGTTTTTTGAAGAGATAAATTTATTTTACTGCGTTCCATAAGAGCATCTCTAAGATATGCCGGCACCGGCATTTCAGGGTAATAGACCTCGTGCCCTGAGGCTGAAATTTCTTCTGTCAATTTTTTTCGGCGATCAGACGGTAACCCGCACATCAAAAAATCAATATCTTTTTCTTTTTCTGAGACAATTCTGAGAGACTCCATTTTCTTGAGGTAGCCAAAAGGTATAATCGCCGTATTAGGGTTAATTGACCGACAAACTTCCAGTGATCCCTCAAGTAAACACCACACAAACTCTGCATTTTTTACTGCTAATTCAAAAGCAGCGAATGTTCCTGGGACATCACGTTCCGCTCCATAGTTCCATATACCTTCAGGTGATATTACCTCGGTGCAGACAATACCGTATTTTATATTACCGATTTTCATCTGATTTGGGAAAGATGGCTCGGTATAAAAACGGTCAAAAAAAAGATTCAAAGTATCCGAATCAATCTGGTTTGTACCTATTCTTACAGAGACCCCACATTCCTCTAATGCGCCAGCGATAAACCCAACACTATCGGTCATCATTTCCCAGAGATGTGGTTTCAAATTACTCAACATAATATTTATATTCATAAAATACCTATACCGAGATTCGTACTCAAGGTCACTCCCACATCGGAAACCACTTTGCCTTAAAGTTGCACTTACTATTAATGTAATTAAGGTTTAATCTCAATATTGTTAAAGTAATATAGATTACGCCTGAATTAAGGATTATAAGTCAATTTTTTCGAGGCTATATATTCTATTTTATCAAAATTAAATTCGGCTATATTCTGAATCTATAGAAATTTTATCTTGAGTCTTGATTATGCGTCGATTTGATAAATCTATGATATGAGCAAATATTGAATGCTTTGCAGCTCCTATTAGGCGACTATCTAATCCCTTATACATGTGCTCAACCATGAGTGAAATCGTCGAAATTTCTTTATCTAAACAGTTGAGTATCTGAGATTCACGCATCTTGCGATGTACCGTTATTCCCCGTACAAATTTTTGAGGGCCTTCAATTGGTGCTCCGTGGGTTGGATAATAAATACGATCGTTCCTCTTAGATAATTTACGCAGGCTGTCCATATATTCAGCCATATTTCCGTCTGGAGGTGACACCACTGTTGTCGACCATCCCATGACGTGATCCCCTGGAAACAGAACATTTTCCTCAGCTAAATGAAAACAGAGGTGATTTGATGTGTGACCAGGCGTGTGAATACAGTTTATTGACCAATTATCCCCTTTGATTTCATCCCCATCCTTAACAGGAACGTCAGGGATAAATTCCATATCACCGCCCGCCTCAACAGTGAAGCCTTTACTATATTTTCCTGAACCGTGAGGACCAAACCCATATGTTTCAGCACCGGTGTGAGCCTTAACAAGCTTAGCTGCTGGAGAGTGGTCAATATGGGTGTGTGTTATCAGTTGATGTGTGATCTCCTCCCCATTCAGTGCTTTTAACATAGCGGCAACATGTTTTTTGTCATAGGGACCAGGATCGATCACTGCCACTTTTCCCGATCCTATTATATACGTACCTGTACCTTTAAAGGTATATGGACCAGGATTGTTAGCGACTATTCTACGAACCATAGGAGATAACTGAACCAGGACACCATATTCGCATTTAAAGTCTTGATTGAACGTAATATTTGTTTTTTTCTGTTTTACCATAAAAGCCCTTAAAAAATTAAACTTAACAATTAAACTCAGTTTTTTACTTTAACTTTAAATTTATAAACATAATCTATCCATTAAAAGAATAAAAAAAAACCTAACATATATCAATGTATGAAGTACTTGACTTATATTTTTTTTGATACAACTTATTATTTATCAAATAAAAATTTAATATATTTATCACATTGATGGAGCATCTTTGGTCTGATGATTAACACTATCGTTGAAGCAGGAGGGGAAGCCGTAACGATGAATTCTTTAGATCCTTTTTTTGATATAGAAGAAGGTATAGCCCGTTTACGCCAAGAAAAAAATGCGATCATTTTGGCACATTACTATCAGGCTCCAGAGATCCAAGACATCGCTGATTTTATAGGGGACTCTCTGGACCTATCTAGGAAAGCTGCAGAAACCGACGCCAACATGATTGTATTTTGTGGTGTAAAATTTATGGCAGAGTGCGCCAAAATATTAAGTCCTGAAAAAATTGTTGTATTGCCAGACAGTGAAGCAGGCTGCTCACTCGAAGATTCGTGTAAACCCGACGACTTTAGAAAATTCAGAGATAAATTCCCTGATCATATAGTGTTGAGCTACATTAATTCCTCAGCCGAAGTAAAAGCTCTCTCAGATATTATTGTAACATCTTCCAATGCCAAGGCAATTATTGACCAATTTCCAATAGATCAAAAAATTATTTTTGGACCGGATCGTCATCTAGGTGCTTATCTAGCTAAAGAAACAGGAAGAAATATGGAAATATGGCCTGGAACCTGTGTCGTACATGAACAGTTTAATGAACGTGAATTAATTAAGCTAATGGTAAACCACCCGAATGCTACTTTAGCGGCGCATCCCGAATGCCCCGAAAGTATATTAAAACATGCTGACCATATCGGCTCAACTCGTTCTATACTGGAGTATGTGACGAGGACTGATGGCGATGAATTTATTATTGCAACAGAACAGCAAATCATCCATCAAATGCAATTAGCTTCTCCTGATAAGACTTTCATAACAGCACCCGGCGCTGATGGAACATGTAATTGTGCAAATTGCCCCTTTATGGCGCTTAATGATATAGAAAAGCTATACTTGGCAATGCTTAACGAAGCGCCTCATATTGAAATACCAGAAGACCTGCGGATTGCAGCCTTAGCCCCATTGCAAAAAATGATAGAATTTTCTCCATTAGCTCCAAATAAAAATTCAACTGCTGCATAGGTCTAAATATGTCCAGAAAATGGCCAGATAAACTAGATCAGAAAATCGTAGATAATATTATTAATACTGCTTTTGAAGAAGATATTGGCAAAGGAGATCTAACGTCTGCTGCAGTGATACCCCCAAAAACCTATTTCACGGGTATAATGTCGGCGCGCGATGAAATGATCTGCGCGGGGCTTCCAATTGCAGGCCGCGTCTTTGAACTATATTCAAAAAAAATTACCTGGACCCCGAGAGCTAGTGACGGTGATAAAGTAGCCGCTGGAAGTACATTGGCTAATATTGAAGGCCCTGCAATTGATTTATTGACGGCAGAACGTACAGCAATCAATATTTTACAACATCTATCTGGGATTGCGACATTGACCAGGCGCTATGCTGATCAGATTTCTGATTTAAATACGATTTTGTTAGATACACGAAAAACAATTCCCGTTTATCGTCATTTGGCTAAATATGCGACCCGCATGGGTGGAGCAACTAACCATCGTATGTCACTCGATGATGGGGTTTTGATAAAAGATAACCACATTGCAATATCCGGTGGGATTAAAGAAGCAATACAACAAGCCAAGGCTCATGGTCTACAAAATGTTGAGGTCGAATGCGATACACTGGAACAAGTTAAAGAAGCCATAGATGCTGGTGCCGACATGATCTTATTTGATAATATGAGCCCGGAAATTATGAAAGAATGTGTTGCCATCGTAAATAGCCGCGCGCCAACCGAAGCTTCAGGTGATATAAATTTGGAAACCATTCGTGAAAAAGCAAAAACCGGGGTAACTCATCTTTCTGTTGGGCGATTGACCCACTCGGCCCCAGCCGTGAATATAGGTCTTGATTGGATTGCTAGATCTGATAACTGAAATTTATCAGACCAACAACGTCACCTACTTACGCTGATATTTATTTAATAATATTATAGGTCCCAGCCCTACAAAAATTATAATAATCGCGGCCAAAGCCGACTCTTCAAGCAACTCATCTTTTGCAAGCTGATAGACGAAAGTTGCTAATGTTTCAAAATTAAATGGTCGCAACAAGAGTGTCATTGGTAATTCTTTCATAGTATCAACAAATACTAGAAGACCTCCAGCCAACATTGATTTAGATAGCAGGGCTGGCGATAATTTAAATACAGTTCGAGAAAATCCATGTCCAAGTAAGAAACTCGCACCAAATATATTTGGCGATAAACGACTTACGCCTGCTATAATAGCTCCATGTCCCACAGCTTGAAATCTAACAACGCAAGCCATGATTAACAATCCAGTCCCTCCAATCAAAAAACCATTAAACGTAGTCGACGTAATATTTTCTTGAATTTTTTCAATTATGTCATCTATTCGGCCTGCAAACGAAACAACCCCAATTGCTAAAATTGCCCCCGGGAAAGCGTATCCAAGAGAGGATATGATCGATAACCAGCCAAGAAATGGTTGTTTCTTATACGTAGTGGTAATGACCATCGTCGATGCTAAGCCAATTACGATAAATGACACAAAAAAAGCGAGAGTAACGCTATTAATAGAAGCTATAATTAATGTTTCCAGATTGGAGGTTGCTAGGCCTCTAATAACAAAATTGAATAAAACACCAACAGGAATGATAAATCCCAAAACAATGGGTACCGCACAAATAAATATACAAAGAACTGACTTACCCGTGGATAAGACTTCAGGTGAAACCGGATCATTTTTCTGACTACTATCATAAAATCGCTGCCGCTTTCTGGCCCCCCGTTCGATCATTAAGAGTGACAGAATAAAGATAAATGCGATGCCAGCGATTTGAGCTGCCGCCGCAAGATTATTCATTCCAAGCCAGATATTGAATATCCCTAAAGTCAGGGTTTCCACTGCAAAAAATTCTACGGTTCCAAAATCCGAAAGGACTTCCATTAAGACAAGTGCCAAACCCGCTATGATTGCTGGTCGTGCTAAGGCCAGATCGATTAAGATCGTAGCCGATGGTTTCTGGATTTTAGCTATCTCAATATAGGATCGCGAAGTTTGACGAAATGCGGTGCGGGCTAACAAGTAAATATATGGGTAGAGAACTGAGGACATTACGAGCATCGCACCTCCCATAGATCTTATCTCTGGGAACCAATAGTCACGCGCTGAGGTCCATCCAAAAATATTTCGTAAAAACTCTTGGACCGGTCCGGCATATTCTAAAAAATCGGTATAAGTATAAGCTATTATGTACGCTGGTACAGTTGCAGGTAACAGTAATGCCCACTCAATTATTTTTGCATAACGAAACTCAAATCTAGCAACAACCCAAGCCGTTATTATCCCAAAAAATAGGCTAATAATACCAACACCAACCATTAGTGTAAGAGTGTTTAACGCATATCGAGGCGCGACCGTTTGCATCAGGTGGGTCCAAAGACCTTCGCTGTCTCCACTAGCTACAATAATTAGAGATACAAATGGCCCAATCAGGATCAATGCAAATAATAACGTAGTAATTGACCAAGGATTTAAACAGCTATGGACTAGCCGTTTAGGATTCCACGAGAGATAGTTACCATCCAACACGGTCTATAATTCTTTGTGCCGTAGGAGCAATTTCCGCAATTTTACCAATCGGCAATTTATCTTCAGAAAATTTTCCCCAAGATAATAATTCTTTACTATACGCGACGTTAGGGTTCCCTGGAAATTCATAATTTATCCGACTAAATAACTTTTGTGCTTTTTCTTCACTTAGAAATTCAAGAAACCTGATCGCTAATTTTTTATTTTTTGAATATCTAGCAACTCCCCCACCTGAGATGTTTATATGATTACCACGTCCACCCTGATTAGTAAAAACGATGCGAACATTTTTCGTCCATTCCCGTTGTTCAGCAACTGCAGAGTTGCGTAGTTTCCCAAAATAATAACTATTGATAATTGCAATATCGCAAACACCCTGGGAAATCGCTTTAACTTGAGCCCGGTCATTTCCTTGTGGACGCCGTGCTAAATTGCGCACTAAGCTTTGGGCCCATTTCTCTGCGGCAGTTTCTCCATTAGCGGCAATAATAGAGGCTAACAGTGCCCGGTTATAAATATGGCTACCAGGTCGACTGCAAATACGGCCATGCCACTCTGGCTTTGCTAAATCTTCAATATTTTTGAGCTTGTTAACATCAACACGATCAGTTGACACTGCAAGGATCCGCGCCCGTTTTGAGAATCCAAACCAACGATTATTCTTATCTCTGATATGACTTGGAATATTCTTGATTAATATCTTTGATCCAATTTGGGCAAGTAATTTCTTATCCGTGTAGACATTTAAACGGGATACATCAACAGTCAAAACAACATCAGCGGGGCTTCTTTTTCCTTCAGCCAACATCCTTTGGGCGAGCCCTTTACTTGAATAAATGACATTTGACTTTATACCAGTCTCATTTTTAAAGGCTTCTAAA
>LWDU01044408.1_pt1 | contig 18213 bp, 16 predicted proteins | sample 727161 | NCBI WGS metagenome assembly LWDU01 (sample SAMN04566230, study PRJNA314399) | hydrothermal vent metagenome | isolation source: deep sea hydrothermal plume seawater | place: Mexico: Gulf of California, Guaymas Basin | collected 2004-07-11
AAATTACAGCTATAGGTAGAATGACAGAAGGAAATTTAGTAAAGGTAATCAATAAAGAAGGCTTGGAAGTTAAAATAAAATCTGGATTTGAGCATTTCTAGAAAATGATATGAATTTAAAAAAACCACTTTCATTTATAGCTTTGGGATTTGGCTCGGGACTCTCTCCAGTAGCACCAGGTACAGCAGGAAGTTTTCTAGCAGCTCTTATTTATTACTTTATTTTTGACCCTTTAATAGAAAATTATTTCCGAGAATTTTTGTTTATCCTATTTATCATAGTTTCTTTTTACGTAGGTCTTTATGTTTATCCTAGGACCGTTGAAGACGAAGAAGATCCTGGTAGTTTTGTATGGGATGAATTTGTGGGGATGTGGATAGCTTGTTTACCAGTTCACTTATTTGAGAACCGCTTAATGTGGCTGCTAGTAGCTTTTCTACTTTTCCGTTTGTTAGACATCTGGAAGCCTGGTCTTATTCAGGAATTTGATAATAAAGACGGTGCTATTAATGTCATGATGGACGATGTCCTTGCAGGAGTGCTTTCTGCCCTAATTCTTTATATACTTTTGATAATAATATATTGAATAAGGTCTTGAGAATAAAAACTTTAGCGAAAGCAAAATTACCTACTCCGTGGGCAGATTTCTCTATTACTGCGTTCGAAGATATGACTAATGGCGAAGAACATTTAGCTATAACACTTGGTAATTTAGACAAGGACCCTTTGCTAAGAATACATTCCCAGTGCTTAACAGGAGATGCTTTGTTTAGTCTCCGGTGTGATTGTGGTTCTCAATTAGAAACGGCTCTTCAAAAAATTGCAGCTGAAGGGAATGGTCTTATTATTTATATGGCGCAAGAGGGAAGAGGTATTGGGCTGGGAAATAAAATAAAAGCCTATGAGCTTCAAGATGAAGGATTAAACACCGTAGAAGCAAATGAAAGGCTGGGGTTTGAAGCTGATGAAAGGAATTACTCAATTTGTGGAGAAATTCTATCATCTCTGAGTGTTTCTTCTGTAAGGTTGATGACAAATAACCCATCTAAAATTGAAGGGTTAACTGCTTCCGGTATTGGTGTTGTGGAAAGGGTTTCTATAGAGGTTGGTGCTTCTGAGCACAACAAGGATTACTTGGATGTTAAGGCTGACCACATGGGTCATCTTTTTAAGAAATAAGGCTTAGCCTTTTTTCAATTGAAGAGAGAACTTCTTCTTCTGCCAATCCTGTTATAACCTTTTGTTGTTCCTGATCGCCGTGATCAATAAATTCGTCCGGCAAACCTATAATTAAATGTGAAACGTTTTCTTGAGTTTCAGAGAGGAATTCTGCAACTGCTGAGCCAGCTCCACCTTGTGAACTATTCTCTTCTAGAGAAACAATAAGCTTAAACTCCTTGGATAGTGCATGAATCTTCTTAACATCTAAGGGTTTTACAAAGTTCATGTCTATTACGGCTGCATCTAGTGTTTCCGAAACTTTTAAGGCGGTCCCTAAGCAATTACCGAACGATAATAAAGCGACATTTTTGTTACTAGACGATCTTATTTCTGTGCTCTTGCCAATTTCTATTTCGCTTTCATCTTTGTGAATGGCTTTATTAGGTCCAAAACCTCTAGGGTACCTCACTGCAACCGGTCCTTTATAATTGAACCCAGTATTTAACATCTTCCAGGCCATATCTTCATTAGAGGGTGTCATAATAATCATGTTAGGTATACATCTAAGGTATGAAAGGTCAAAGGCCCCTTGGTGAGTCGCTCCATCAGCACCAACCAAACCGGCTCGGTCAATTGCAAATAAAACATCTAATTCTTGAAGCGCTACATCGTGTATTAACTGATCGTAAGCCCGTTGTAGAAAAGTGCTATAAATCGCAACAACAGGTTTCATCCCCTCAGAAGCTAAACCTGCTGCAAAAGTTACAGAGTGTTGTTCAGCAATTGCGACATCAAAATAACGGTCTGGAAATTCTTTAGAATATCTAACCAAGCCTGAACCTTCTCTCATAGCAGGAGTTATGGCCATAAGTCTGTGATCTTTTTCTGCCTTGTAACAAAGCCAATCACCAAAGACCTCCGAGTAGGTAGAAGAGGATTTTTTTTCAGTTGCTTTTGCTTGAGCACTCTCTGCTCTCTTAATTTTGTTGATAGCATGAAAGCTTATTTTATCCTCTTCTGCAGGAGAGAAGCCTTTACCTTTAGTGGTAATAACATGAAGAAAACGAGGACCTTTTAGTCTTTTTATGTCTTCTAAAATTTTTACCAATCCGATAGAATCATGTCCGTCTATCGGACCTATGTATTCAAATCCTAATTCTCCAAACAAAGCTCCGGGTGTAACCATTCCTTTAGCGTGTATTTCTGCTTTTCTAACAAAAGCTTTTGCAGCAGGCACAAAAGTTAATACGGTTTTACTCCCTTCACGAATCTTGTTGTAGGTTCTACTGGCCCATATTCTAGATAAGTAGTTTCTAAGACCACCTACATTTTCAGAAATAGACATTTGATTATCATTCAATATAACCAGCAAGTTCTTATCCATAGATCCTGCATGCGATAGCGCCTCATAGGCCATGCCAGCCGTCATAGCTCCGTCACCAATTATTGCAGTAACATGCCTATCTTCTTGCTTGGCATTCGTTGCCGTAATCATGCCCAGAGCTGCACTGATTGAAGTGCTTGAATGTCCCACTCCAAAGGAATCATAAATGCTTTCTTTTTTGGAAGGGAAAGGAGCAAGTCCGTTCATTTGCCTTATACTTCCCATATCACCTTTTCTGCCAGTCAGTATCTTGTGAGGGTAAGTTTGGTGCCCCACATCCCAAACCAATCTGTCTTCAGGTGTATTAAAGGCGTAATGTAATGCTATGGTTAATTCAATTACTCCCAACCCAGCTCCAAAATGACCACCCGTTTGACCAACTGTATAAAGTAAGTATTCTCTTAATTCGTCGGCCAGTTGAGGCAGTTGGGATAATTCTAATGCTCTAAGATAAGAAGGGTCTTCAATAGTATCTAGAATTATAGAATTAGGCTTTCCTGGAGGAATTATCTCAAAGATCTTCACTAATAATTCCTTGTCACAACATAAGAGGTCAAAGACCTAAGACTTTCTGATTTAGAATTTAAGTTCATTAGAATATTTGAAGCTTCTTCTGCTAGAGATTGTGACTTTAATTTTGCTTCTTCTATACCCACTAAAGAAGGATAAGTAATTTTCTTTTTCATTGCATCTGATCCTTGTGGCTTACCGCTTTCGAAAGTTGGAGATTCTATATCTATAATATCGTCTCTGATTTGGTACGCTAGACCAATTTTCTTACCATACGCTTTAAGGATAGAAAGCTCACTATCATCTAATCCCCCTATAATACCTCCAAGCTCAAGAGAAGTTTCAATAAGTATTCCCGTTTTTTGTTCGTGTAATAAATCTAACTCAATAACGGTCATATCCTTTTTCATTTCTATGTCTTTCATTTGGCCTTCAACCATTCCTTGATAGCTACAAGCTCTTGTTAATTTATTCATCATAAGTACTTTAGTGGCGTCCGGGAGGTTTTCTATGGAACAAATTAATTCATAGGCCATCGGTTGTAGTGCATCGCCTGCTAGAATTGCAGTAGCTTCATCAAATTTCATGTGACAAGTTGGCTTCCCACGTCTCAATTTATCATCATCCATAGCTGGAAGATCATCGTGTATTAAGGAATAGCAATGGATAAATTCAACCGCACAGGCTGTCGCATCAGCAATAGAACTTTCTGTTTTTCCAAGTTCAGAACTTAAATAGACTAGTATTGAGCGAAGTCTTTTTCCTCCATTCAATACCGAGTAATGCACAGCATTTAAAAGCCTTGAATCTTCTTTTGGAGGCAGGTACTTTTCTAAAGCTTGGTTTACTCTTGTTTGGTAGATCTTTATTAGATCTTCAAATTCAGGCATCCTCTAATGGAACGGTTTTTAGTTCTCCGTTTTCTTCTATTAGTTTCTTAACTTGGAGTTCAGCTTTGGAGAGTTGTTCTTGGCATTGCCTGGTTAGTTTTATACCTTTCTCAAAAGACTTCAAAGATTCTTCTAAGCTTAGTTCGCCCGATTCAAGTTTTTCGACTACGGTTTCAAGATCCTTGAGCGCTTTCTCAAAATTTATTTCTGTTTTTTTCTCAGCCATTTAACTAATTATATTTTTTAAAGTAAGTATTCTAAACCAATATACGCTTCTCTCGGTAAACCAGGAAAATATCTGTCCCCTCCAAAGGCATTAAAGTCTGCTCTTTCGGCATAATCTTGATCTTGAAGGTTCTCTATTCTTAGATAACCTTTTAATCTAGGAGAATAAGTCCAATCTGATCTCAGATGTAACAAAGTATGACCTTCGTACTCGTGTAAATTTGCTGCATCCGTGTAATAAGAGTCTATATACTCAACTTCAATTTCAAAGGATATAGAAGCATTAATTGAGAATGCCCATATGAGGTTACCCATTAGCTTTGGAGCTGTATCGATAGTATTTCCCTTTCTTATTTTTTCTTTAGTAGAAGTATCGGAAGAAAAATCATATTTATGATCTCCATAGGTAAGTGTTGCTAATAAAGAACCATTATCTGGCAGCTGAAACCTTGAAGTTAATTCCACTCCTTTGTGATTTGTTTTTCCATTATCAATTATAAAATTTTCTGAATCTCTAAAGATGGAGTTTTTCTTTTTACTTTTATAAAAACTGATTGATCCGTTTATGAGATTGAAGTCAAATCTGCTTCCCATTTCAAACATTGTTAGTTTTTCAGAGTCTAGATCGCTAACAGTTTGTTTTTTTTGCAATCTATAAGCTTCATTTATTTGAGGAGGTCTAAAACCCAGACTAGTTTGGGCAAAGTAATTTACTCCTTCATTATTGGTTTCTAATCCAAGACGAGCACTCATTTCTTGGTGTTTATCTGAGCTATCTGCAGGTCGGTTGTAATAACAACCTCCGAATCCACAAACACTCCCGTCATCCCTGGTGTTGCCAGTAAGCATTTTATTGTCGTAAGAATAATGAATAGACTCCGCTCTAATATCAGCAAATCCAAGCAAATTATTGCTAATCTCGACTCCTTCTATTCCTGTAAATACAGCAAATACTTTAGATTCTGCTTCATAGTCGTAATGTTTGCCTTGGGGTCTAGTCGCATTATTGAAAGCGGAACTGTTTGTCAAAGCATTTTTTTGAGTTTCCTGTAATTCCATCACTGCCCTTTCAATTTGGAAGCCACTAACCCTAGTTATTTCACCACGATTAATAATCCTTTGAAATATTAATCCGCTACTTGTATGGCTATTCTTTTCTGCTGGAGTTCCAGGAAGATAGTGTTGAAGAAATTCCATTTCATTCTTCCTTATATAAGGTGTAAGTGAGGTAATTCCGTTGCTATTCTTTTTTAAGAGTTTCAAAGAAAGTCTATAAGAGCTAGCATCTCTATAAGCTTCTGGATTACCATTTTTTTCATTCAAGTTTGAATCTTTGTAAGCATCTAAGCCATTTATATAACCGGCCGTTTCTTGGTTAAGATTAGTCAGGTTAAATTTAAAAGAAGCATCCCACTCTTTAATACGAAATATAGATTTCATATTTATCTTTTGAAGATCATAGCCAGACATATCTCTAAATCCATCGTTAGATACTAATAAAGTGTTTAGTTTCCAATTTTGCAGATCACCAATGTTGAGTTTTAAGTTTTTATAGTTATTTGGCCCAACATTAGTAGAAAATTTATTTTCTGATTTTACTCCAGTCGACAAGATATTGATTACTCCGTGCATTGCATTTGCTCCGTACCTAGCACTTGCAGGACCTGTAATAGATTCGATACCTTGTGACAGTTCATAAGAAGTTTCGAAAAGGCCATTAACATTACAAAATCCACTGGGCCTAACTGGAAGTCCATCTTCCATTAACAAGAAGGAACCGCAAGCTCCTGGACCTGTTAAAACAGGAGATCGCATAGAAGTTAGATGTTCTTGTCCCGAACCTCTGCTTATCCAAACCCCAGGTGTTCTACGAAAAATTTGTTTTGGGTGTTGTGCGTCTAGTTTTTTTAAATCCTCAGAATTTATGGTGGAGATAGAAAGGTTTTGAGACCAACCATCGAGGGAAGTAGTTTTTTTCTCTAAAACAACAACTTCCTCTAATACTTCAGAGTTTAGGTTAAGTGATAAAACAGCAATTATAGAAATTAGCAATCTGTAACTACATAGTTTCATTTATACTTCCTGTTATTGAATTGAGGCAGTGGATGATAACTGATTCAGTAGCTTCCTTAAAAGGTTTACCTAGATTATCTTGGAAGTTTAACTTTTTACTTTTACGGCTCTCAAGTTTCTTATCTGTCTAAAAGGCCAACTAATAAGCAATGATAATTTTTTAGGAAATCTTCTAACTGAATCGCTTAGTGCAAGCGCACACGGCGTTACCACAAGAGTTAGAACTGTTGCTACACTTAAGCCGACAACCAAAGAGCCTGCCATTTGTTCCCAGAAACTACTGATATAACCGCCTGATTTAATAGTTCTATCAATTAGGTCAACACTGTAACCCATTGCAATTGGTAGTAATCCAGCGATAGTAGTAAAAGAAGTAAGGAAAACCGGTCTCAGTCTTAATACGGCACTCCGAAGGGCTATAGATTTGGTATCGGAACCAGGGTTATTTCTTTTAAGAAGATTAAAAGTATCAATAAGCACGATGTTGTTGTTAACTACAATTCCTGCGAGAGCAATACAACTTATGCCAGTTTGAAGGGTGCTGAAAGATCTATCAAGAATCAGTAAAGAGATGAAAACCCCACCAAATGAAAGGAGGATGGCAGACAAAACAATATTGGCTTGATAGAAACTATTAAATTGAGCAACTAAAACAATTAGCATCACAAAAAGCATGCCAATAAATCCTAAAATAAGATAGTCTGCTGCCTCTTGGTTGTATTTATCAAAACCATCAAATTCAACAGTTACTCCCTTGCCTAAATCCGTAACTGCTAACCACTCTTTAATTTGTTTAATTTTATCTGAAGGAACAACACCAGGCATAGTCTCTGCTGATAGTTTTTCCACCCGTTTTCCATTCTGTCGGGTAATAGACTTGGTTGCCGGTTTAATATTTATTTCTACAAAACTACTGACTGGAACTAAACCTTTAAGTGTTTGTATATTAAGTTTTTCTAATTGATCAATGTTTCTTTCTTCTTTAGGGAATCTCACTCTTATATCTACTTCTCTATCTAAGTTGAGAGGTCGATACTCCCCAACTTTTATTCCATTAGTAACCATTTGAACAGCCGTTCCAACATCGCTTAATCCTGCGCCATACTGAGCTGCTTTAGTTCGATCTATATTTAACTCCCATTCTATGCCACGCCTATCTGAGCTATCTTCAATATTAGTAAAACCGGTAACTTCTGTTTCTATGTAGTTTCTAATTTTCTTGATGGCCAACTTTAAAGCCCTTTCGTCTTTACCTACGACATTTAATTGCAGGGCCTTGCCTATCGGAGGCCCTCCTTTTTCTGCCTCAACGGTTACCAGATAACCTGAAGTATCACTCAACCTATCTCTCATAAGATCCATTATCTCGTAGCCATCTCTATCGGACACTGCGTTATCTTCAGCATAAAAATCTACAAACATTCCTCCAACTTTATCTGGGTTTATTCCACGCATCCCCATCTCACCACCTGAATTAGACCAAACTGAAAGCATTTCAATGTCTTCTAGATCAATGATTTTCTGTTCTGCTTCTATGGCTAGGTCTCTTATTTCATCAACAGAAAGATTGCCTCTAGCTGATATAGAAACCTGGGCAAATTGAGGAGCAACTTCTGGGAAATAGGAAACCCCCTTGCCGTTTTGAAACCAAAGCCCTATGCATAGAATGATTGCTGATAAGATAATAAAAATAATTTGACCAGGTGTATCTAAAAATTGGTTCACTTTTCTAGCATAGATACCTGTTGCACCAGGAAGAGACAGAGGATCAGAAGATTCTAACTTTCTTATGTTATTGATCTCATCGTCCGACTGTTTAGCCAGACCGCCAAACATAGCTCCCAAAATAGGGGCAAAAACTAAAGAGTAGAGTAGCGATCCAACCAGTACACAAAAGACGGTGATTGGCATATCTCTTATAAATTTACCAAAACCAGGCATAAACATTAGAGGCGTGAAGGCTATGAGGGTTGTTACTGTGGAAGACAGGACTGGCCAAAACATCCTAGTCGCAGCTGCCGAGTAGGCTTCTACTCTGTTCATGCCTTCGGCTAATTTTCTATCGGCATATTCAGTTATGACAATAGAACCGTCAATGGTCATCCCCATGGATATCAGCATTCCAAACATAACCATAAAGTTAAATTCTTTATCAAGTACAAAAAGAACCAATAACGCAAATAAGTAAGAAAAAGGTATAGCCATACCTACCAGCATAGAAGTTCTAAAGCCAAGAGCGGCAAGTACAACAATCATAACAAGCGCCACAGAGGTCAAGACGTTTCCTTGAAGTTCAGAAATCATTTGTAAAGCAAACTCTGAGTTATCCCTAACGTAATTAATCTCTACACCCTCCGGAAAAGCCTGTGAAGCTTCTTCAACCAGAGTTCTAACATCGTTAACGGTATCAATTATGTTAGAGCCACTTCTTTTCATAATATCAATTGAAAGTGACTGCTGACCATTAATTCTTGAGTAGCCACCTCTATCTTTGAAGGTTAATCTGACGTCCGCTACATCTTCAAGAGTTACAACTGAACTCCCAGAAACTTTAATGGGTAAACTTTGTATGTCTTCTAAACTTGAAAAAACACTTGGTACATTGACGGTAAATCTTCCCTTGCCAGTATCTTGCGCTCCAGCCGGTATAACTCTGTTGTTATTAGATACAGCTTGGAACAACTGGCTCATAGAAATTCCATAAGATTCTAATTTACCTTTTTCTACCACCGCCTCTATTAAGTCTTCCGGTACACCATTTAAGTCTGCCTGTAGAACATTAGGGTGAGTTTCAATAAGATCTTGAAGGTCTTGTGTTAGATTAACTAAAACTCTTTGTGGAAGAATAGAGCTAGAAACACTTATAGTTAAGATGGGTTCATCCGAGGTGGTAAATTCTTTGATGAATGGTTCTCTTGCATCTAGAGGCAATTCTCCTCTTGCTTCATCAACTTTAACTCGAGTATCGTACAGGGCCTTGTCTAGGTCTATGTCTTGATCAAATTCAACTATCACAGCTGCGAAACCCGTGGTTGACGTTGATCTAACTTTTTCTACCCCTTCAATGGTTCTTAAGGCATCTTCAAGCGGTTTTGCTAATAGCCTTTCAGAGTCTTCTGGAGAAACTCCTTCATAAGAAACTCCAATCATAGCTCCAGGAAAAGAAACATCAGGATCTGTGGCTTTAGGTAAGTAATTTAGTGCATAGAAACCAGCTATAAAAAGAAGAAAGAGTATGCTTAGAGAAGTCCTGCTCTTAAAAATAGCCGTTTTTATAAAATTATTCATGCATCAGGAATAGAGATTTCTTTTACTTTTACCGTCTGTCCTTGGAAAACGTATTCTTGTCCTAGGGTAATAATTCGCGCTTCAAGGGGTAGGCCAGATATCCATAAACCTTCAGTAGTATCTTCTAAAATTTTAATGGCTTGGAATTCCACTTCATTTTTATTATTTACTACTCTTATTCCTAATTTTCCTTGATCACTGAGAGACAATATAGCCGGTGATATTTTGTGGGCTGGTACAGTTTTTCCTTGTATGAAGATTTCAGCAGAAACACCGTCTCTAATACTTCTATCTAAATTGGCAACGCTAATCTCAACCCTAAAGGTTCTAGTATTTTTGTCAGCTGATGTAGCAATAAAAGAAACTTTTCCGCTTATTTCTCTACCAGAAATTAGCTTTGCTGTTGTGTTAGAACCTAATTGCACTTGAGCTATTTCCTTTTCAGCTATATCAGCAATTAGAAGCATTGGATCAGGGTCTATTAAAGAAGCGCATATGCCGCCTAGATTAAGATAATCGCCTGAATCAACGTTTACTGTTTCCAGGTAGCCTGAGAAGGGAGCAACAATCTTAGGAAATGCCTCTCTACCAGCTATATAGAGTTGACATAATAAGTCTCCTTTTTGAACGAAGTCTCCTTGTTTTACAGGCAGAGAAATTACTCTGCCACCAACTTCAGCCCTTACTTGAACAAACTTGTCTGCTTCTGTAAATCCACTGGCTTTAATGAATGGTTCTCTTTGAACGGCTTTACTCTTTAAAACAGTTACAGAGGCAAGCGTATCAAGATTTGATTCACTTTTTGGGCTTACATCTTCCTTAACCATATTGCCTGAGATCATCCAGATCGCAAGAAAGGTTGCTGTTATGACTGCAGTTTTATAAGTTTGTTTGATTTTCATACATTTTTAGGTGTTATACCTAACTATAACACTAAAGTACTAAACAAGCCACTCAGATTTGGTATTTTTCTTTAAGTTTCTTAAGGTTGTTTCTTCTTTCTTCTTTGGTTGAAGATTGGTTGGCAGATCTCTCGGAGTTTTTAGTCAATTCAGTACTCCAGCTGGCCTCGATTCTTTTATCAAGTTCGCCAGGGTTTTGAGTACCAGATAAATTTTGTTCTCTTTTGGCTTGGTATTTTACGTGCTGAAGGAATTTGCTGTTCCAGGAATTATGAGATTGGCCCGTTTCTTTCCAGTACAAAATAAACTCACCTATAGTTGTATCTGCAAATTCTTTAGTAATTCCTGTGAGCAAAAGTACGTCATAGAAGTCTTCATTGGGATGCCAATCTTGGCTTATTGGACTTGGGAGGTCTGTATTTTCTACAATGTTTTGTGTCTTAGCCCATTGTCTTCTAATGTGCGAGATGAATTTACTACTCCATATGTCCGATAGTTCATTTCTTTCACCCCAATAAAGAATAAATTCTGGTATTTCTCTTTCTATAAAATCACCATCAACACCAGCTTTAATTAGAATATTAAATGCTTCTTCATCTGGAACCCAGTCTTTAGAAATGGCTTTTCTCTTACTTAGTTTATGAGCTGTTACTTCTTGTTCTCTCCATTTTTTTATAACGAAACGAAGGAATTTAACTCCCCAAGAGTGGTGGCGTTCATTTTTTTCAGCACTTAAGTGTTTAAATTCATCAACATGAGACAAAGCAAATTCATCAGGAATTCCGTATTCAGTAATTTGTTCTAACAGTTCAGATTCTGGTAGCCAATCTTCTTTTAGCTCCTTTGTTTGTCTTATTTTTAACTCGCTATAAGATCCTCTCTCACTGTTTTCTTGTTGTTTAACTAAACAGTAGGCACCTTTAAAAGTCTTAATAATTCCTTTGGCCGAAAGGTTGGCTAGAGTTTTAAGGAGTTCATTTTCTTCCCAAAAAGGAGTTTCAATTTCTATTTCTTCCAAGGTAAAGCTATCTCTTTTAGTAGCTTTATAGTTAAAGTTTAGTATCTCTAAAAGAACAGCTTCATTTAGACCAATGGTTTTTGCAGCGTCTTTTGAAATAATTAAATTGTCTTTACTCATAGAATATCCGGACAAAGGAGATTAAGTTATCCAGACTAACTTCTCAAGAAGAAGTTATTAAATTTAAGTAATTAAGTTCTTTTTAATACGGCTTCAGATAATTGATTTAAACATATCACAGTATCTTCCCAGTTAATGCAGGCATCGGTAATGCTTTTTCCATAAACCAAATTATTTTTATCTTCAGCTGATTGGTTGCCTTCTTCAATGTTGGATTCAATCATCACGCCTGTGATTCTGTGTTCTCCAGACGCTATTTGATTTGAAATATCAGAACATACCTCAAGCTGTTTTTTATGTTGTTTACTACTGTTGCCGTGACTCATGTCCACCATTATCGTTTCTTTTAAGCCAGATGATTTAAGAACTTGAGATACTGATTCAATATCTTCTGATTTGTAATTAGGGATTAAGCCTCCTCTTAAAATAATATGACAATCTTTGTTACCAGAGGAGGAGAAAATAGCCGCTTTACCTTCTTTTGTAACAGAAAGGAATCTGTGAGGGTTTAAGGCTGAAGCTATAGCATCGGCTGCCACTTGCACGCTTCCGTTGGTGCTATTTTTAAATCCCACCGGACAAGATAGTCCGGAAGCTAATTCACGATGAACTTGACTCTCCGTAGTTCTAGCACCAATTGCGCCCCAAGATATTAAATCTGTTAAATATTGCGGCGTTATTACATCAAGGAACTCTGTTCCAGCGCACACCCCCATGTCATTCAAATCTCTTAATAATTGTCTTGCATTGGTTAGTCCTTTGTCTATATTAAAAGAGCTATCTAAATCAGGGTCATTAATTAGGCCTTTCCAACCAACCGTGGTCCTGGGTTTTTCAAAATAGACTCTCATAACAATTTGTAATTGGTCTTTAAGGAGTTCAGATTGTTCTAACAATCTACCGGCATAATCTTTAGCCGCTGAGGTGTCATGAATCGAGCACGGTCCAACAACAACGATGAGTTTTTTGTCTTCTTGAGAAAGGATGTTTGAAATAGTCTGTCTTGAATTAAAAACCAATTCTGCCGATTTTTCTGAGATCGGTTGGTTTTCTATAAGGCTGCTCGCAGTTAATACTTCCTGCCTGTCAGAAATTCTTTGATCACTAGTTTTACGTTGCATGACTTACTAATTTTTAAAATTGAGCAAGCATTCTACCTATATATTGTTTAGATTGAAGCTTAACGAGTGTTAATATAACTTTATTCTGAAATTAATATAATCTTTTAACAATTGTAATTTCCTGATCAAACTAGAAGTAGAGATGGCAACAAACTCAATTAAAATAGGAATAGTTCAAGAAAACCCTATTGTTGGTGATATTTCTGGCAATACTCGACTTGCCGTTAAAGCCATTCGAGAATTAGAAAAGAAGAATCCTGATATCATTCTGTTTACTGAAATGTTTCTAACAGGTTATCCGCCTGAAGATCTTTTGTTGCGTGACGACTTGCTTGATTCAATTGATGACGCAATATCAGAGTTATCGAATGTATCTAAAAGCATCCATCTTGTTATAGGTTACCCAAGAAAAAAAGGTAACAGACTTTTTAATACTGCTGGAGTTATTTACAAAGAAAAATTACTAATGGAGTACTTTAAGCAAGAGCTCCCAAATTATCGAGTGTTTGATGAAAAAAGGTATTTTACACCTGGAAAGGGTCCAGGATTATTTGAGGTTAAGGGAAATACATTGGCATTGACGGTTTGCGAAGATATTTGGCATACGAAAGCCATAAGACAAGCTTCAAGGCGTGGAGCAGATCTTATTTTAAACCTTAATGCATCACCATTTCATAGGAACAAGTCTCAAGAAAGAGAAGAATTATTAAAAAACCATGCTGATAAGTTTCAAATACCTATTATTTATGCAAATCAAGTAGGAGGACAGGACGAATTGGTTTTTGATGGAGCGTCAATGGTTGTTGGTCCCAATACAGGACTAAGGGTTCAATTAGATAGTTTTAAAGTTGATTCTAGGATAGTTGAGTTTTCAGTAAATTCTGCCGGACTTTTAGAGGCTCAAGCTACTAAAACAGTACCTAGATCAGATCTAGAAGATGTCTACGAAGCTCTAGTTCTAGGAGCAAGAGATTATATTAAAAAAAATAGATTTCCTGGAGCAATCATTGGTTCTTCGGGAGGTATTGACTCTGCACTAACTGCAGCAATTGTTGTTGATGCTTTAGGACCTGACAATGTGCGAACTTACATGATGCCTTATAAGCATACTGCTGATATAAGTGTAGAAGATGCTCAAGAATTGGCCGTAAACCTTGGGATTGAGCACAATATTATAGATATAGAAGCTATTTTTGATGCCTTTTATTCCTCTCTTCAAGAAGAATTTTCTGGTAAGGAATTGGATAAAACAGAGGAGAACCTTCAATCTAGGTGCAGAGGGGTTTTATTAATGGCAATATCAAATAAAACCGGTTCATTGGTTATGACAACAGGTAACAAAAGTGAAACTGCAGTTGGTTATTCAACTTTGTATGGAGATACGGCCGGAGGATTTGCTGTTTTAAAAGATGTTCCTAAATCCTTAGTTTATAAACTTGCTAATTATAGAAATTCACTTTCTGAGGCTATTCCTCAAAGGATAATTGATAGGCCGCCTTCGGCTGAACTTGCTCCTAATCAAAAAGACAGTGACAGCCTTCCTGATTACGACACACTAGATGCTATTATTGAATTGTACGTTGAGGGTGATAAGAGTCGTAAAGAGATCGTCAAACGGGGATTTGATGAAGAGATTGTTAAAAGTATCATTCGGTTAATTGATTTTAGTGAATATAAGAGACGTCAAGGGCCCTTAGGAGTAAAAATAACTGAGAGAGGATTTGGAAAGGATAGAAGATATCCGATAACAAATAGGTATTCCCAATAATCTGAAATTGGGTGTTTTAAGTCTAATTAGTTATAATTTACGACCAATACTACAAGTATTGGAAAAATGGTTGATACTAAAACCTCATCTTCTCTAAAAGAGACTATAACCAAAACTCCTCACCAAGAGGAAATGATCTTAGCGACGGTCAAAGGAAAACGCGTTACAACTCTTCCTGAAGATTTATACGTTCCTCCCAATGCTCTTGAGATTTTGTTGGATACTTTTGCAGGACCATTAGATTTTTTACTCTATTTAATTCGTAAGCAAAATATAGATATCCTCGATATTGATGTAGCGAAGATTTCAGAACAATACACCTCTTATATAGATTTAATGGATGCTTTACACATAGATTTGGCCGGTGATTATCTAGTTATGGCAGCGTATCTAGCAGAATTAAAGTCAAAAATGTTATTACCTCGGCCGGAAGAACAAAAGGATGAAGAAGACCCTAGGGCCGAATTGATTAGAAGACTGCAAGAATATCAAAGGTTCAAAAGTGCTGCGGAGAAAATAGATTTAATGCCTAGAATAGATAGAGATTTTTATGCAGCACAGGCGCAATTACCTGAGTTTGCTTTAGAGACACCACTTGCTGATATTCCCTTAGAAGGCTTAACTTTAGCTTTGGCCGAAGTTATGAGGAGGGTTGAACAATCTCAAGCTCATCTCATTAACTTTGAAGAACTTTCTACGCGAGAAAGGATGACATATATTCTAGAGAGGATGCGTAACGAGGCTTTTATAGAATTCACAACTTTATTCAATAAAGAAGAGGGGAGAATAGGTGTTGTGGTAACATTCTTAGCTATTCTGGAGTTGCTCAAAGATTCATTAATAGAAATTGTCCAGTCCGAAGAATTTGGACCTATACACATTAAAGGCATAGAGGAAACACACTGATGGAACATAAACTTACACAAGTCGTAGAAGCTATTCTTTTGTCTGCCTCGAGGCCGCTTGATATCCAAGAGATTGAAAGAGTATTTCCCGATAATGAGAGACCCACGAGAGAAGAAATCCGTCAGGCGCTTACAGAAATTGAAGAACAGTGTTTAGATAGAGGCGTGGAGTTAAAGAAAGTCTCCTCTGGTTATAGATTACAAGTAAGGCAGGATTTATCGATCTATGTAGCTAAATTGTGGGAGGAGAGGCCCCAACGTTTCTCTAAAGCAACGCTTGAAACTTTAGCTTTAATTGCATACAGACAGCCAATTACAAGGGGTGAGATTGAAGAAATTAGGGGAGTTACAATTGGTACTCAATTAATGAGAGGTCTTATGGAGCGAGGGTGGGTAAAAATTGTAGGCCAAAGAGACGTTCCAGGTAGGCCTTCACTTTATTCAACCACTAAAGAGTTTCTAGATTATTTTGGTCTTCAACACTTAAGAGAATTACCTGAATTACCTGAGCTGCCTGATTTGCAATCTTTAGATATGGAATTACCTTTGGAAACAGATACTTCTGCATTAGATTTAGATGAAGTACCAGTACAATCATTAAATTAATTAAATAAAAACCCTCAAATGAAAGTTAGGGTACATAAAATTCTTTCTCAAAGAGGAGTTGGTTCACGCAGGGGAATTGAAACGTTAATCCGAGAAGGTAGACTTCAGGTGAATGGCGTTAAAGCTGAAATAGGTCAATTGGTTTCTGAAAAGGACCGTTTTAAGCTTGACGGTAAAGACTTGCCGTACTCTTCTAAAGCTCAGACCGAAACACGCGTCTTGATGTATAACAAAAAAATAGGTGAGATTTCTACAAGAAATGACCCTGAAGGAAGGCCAACCATATTCAATAAATTACCAGAAATAAAATCAGGTAGGTGGGTCTCAGTCGGAAGATTAGACATCAATACTTCAGGTTTAATCATGTTCACAAATGATGGAGAACTTGCTAATAATTTGATGCATCCATCGTCTTCCATAGAACGAGAATACGTAGCAAGGATTCAGGGGCGAGTATCTAAGTTGATTCTTAAAAATTTAATTGAAGGCGTTGAATTAGAGGACGGGTTTGCTCGTTTTACCGATGTACAAGAAGGCAGAAAAGGAAAAACTAACCAATGGTTTGCAATGGTTATTATGGAAGGTAGAACTAGAGAAGTTAGGCGTTTGTGGGAAAGCCAAGGTTTAAAAGTTTCCAGGCTTAAGCGTGTTAGGTATGGCACTCTTTTCTTACCTGCAAGCTTACGTCAAGGTTCATGGAAAGAGCTTCCTAAGAGTGAAGTTAAGGCTATTGAGCGTCTATTGAATCCCCACTAATACCTATGCTTTTATCACTCATTAGATATAAATAAGCGTTCAAGATTTCTTTTGCCTCTTTATTTATTTTGGGATCTTCTGCTGGGTAGGCCTGTTCTCGCATCTGTGTTCTAACGGCCCCTGGATTTATTGAGTTTACTCTGATGTTTGAAGTGTTCTCAAGCTCATCAGATAAGATTTGTCCAAGGCTCTCAGTAGCAAATTTAGAAAGAGAATAGGCCCCCCAATAAGCTTTGCCAATTCTTCCCACGCCAGAAGAAGTAAAGATTATTGAACCTTCTTTTGAAAGACGTAAGGCAGGTAAAAGAGATTTAGTTAGGAGAAAAGTTGCATGAACATTAATATCAAAAACTTTTTTCCAGACTTCAAACTTATAACTTTCGATGGGAGATTTATCACCCAAGATACTTGCGTTGTTCAACAGGCCGTCCAGTTTCCCAAATTCTTCAATCAAAGCATTATTTATTTTTTTAAGTTCTTCTTCAGTGGTAGTTTCCAAGTCTAATTGATGCAAAATAGGTGACCTTAGTTTCCGAGCTTCAAATTCGTTGTAAGTTTCTTCAAGATGATCAGAATTTTTTCCCAGTAAAACAATTTCAGCTCCGCATTCAGCAAACGCTAATGCAGCTTCTTTACCTATTCCAGAGCCTCCACCGGAGACTAAGATAACCTTATTCTCCAATTCGTTTTTTGAAGCTTGGAACTCTTTAGCTATCGACATAAAGATATTAAGAGATAATTTCTAGGATTTTAATTGGTGAGTCAACAATATAATCTGCCTTCCAATCACAGACATCTTCCTTTAATGGAACGTACCCATAAGCCGCTGCTACGGTTTTCATTCCGGCAGCTCTTCCAGCAATAATATCAATGGAATGATCGCCAATGTAGATGCTTTCTTCTGGCAAGGAATTAGTTCTCTTGCAAGCCAATAACAGGCCATCAGGAGAGGGTTTTCTCTTGCCAGTATCGTCTGGACAGATTAAAAAAGCAGGGCTGTAGACTCCAAGAGTTGCTTCAACTATATCGTCGGCAAAAAACTTAGGTTTGTTTGTAACAATACCCCAACACATGTTTTGTTTATTTAAGGAGTTTAAAACTAGGTCAATACCTTCAAAAAGAGATGTATTTTCTATAGAACAGTCTTTGTATATATCTAGCAGCTCTAGTCGGTAAGACTCTAAATCCTTTTTCTGTATAGAAAGACCATTTTCTATTAATTCTTCTCGCAACTCTTTATCTTTATCTATACGCATGGCATAGCTTGCCAGGCTTATTGCACCTTCAGATACTCTGCTCCTGACTTCATTAAAGTTAGCCTTTTCAATTCCGTATCTTTCCCTAAGAGTGTTAACCGCCAGAAAAAAATCTTGTGCCGTATCTAAGAGCGTGCCATCCAGGTCAAAAGCTACTAACTTAATCATTTAAAGCTTTAACCGTATGCATCATGTAGTTAACCTGTACGTCTTTGCTCAACCAATAATGA
>LWDU01039596.1_pt1 | contig 18211 bp, 21 predicted proteins | sample 727161 | NCBI WGS metagenome assembly LWDU01 (sample SAMN04566230, study PRJNA314399) | hydrothermal vent metagenome | isolation source: deep sea hydrothermal plume seawater | place: Mexico: Gulf of California, Guaymas Basin | collected 2004-07-11
GGGTAAGAGGGCCGAGCCAAGACCGCAGCCGCCATTTACTTGGCAACAAGGGCTTTGGGGGCGGCCTGCGCTGGTGGAGAATGTCGGCACGCTGGCTTATTTGCCGCATATCCTCCGGCAAGGGCCTGAGCGGTTTCGCAAGATGGGCACCGAGCGCTATCCGGGCACGATGGTTTTCTGTGTCAGCGGCCATGTGCGGCGGCCTGGGCTTTACGAATTGGAATTGGGGGCGGCCACGTTGCACGAACTGGTCTACGATTATGCGGGGGGGCCGCGCGAAGGCCATCAACTCAAGGCCGTTATCCCCGGTGGTGGTGGCTCGCCGGTGCTCAAGCCCGATGAACTGCATGTACGGCTCAGCCCCGAGGATTGGCTAGTACCGGGTGGCGGTGCATTTGCGGGCTCGTTTGGTACGGGAGGAGTTATCGCGATGGACGAGACCACCTGCATGGTGGCGGCGGCGCTCAATCTGCTGGATTTTTATGCCGGTGAATCCTGCGGTCAGTGTGCGCCTTGCCGCGCTGGTGCTCCCTGGTTGCGAGACGTGGTGCGCCGTATTGAAGAAGGGGATGGGCGAGAGAATGACCTTGAACTGGTGCAGAGTATTGCTCGACAAGTCTCGCCGTTCTTGGCGGATAAACTAGCGACTATCTGTGGTTTCGGGGCGGCCTTCGCCTGGCCGCTACAGGGTTTCGTCCGCGCTTTTGCCGACGAATTCGAGCGCCATATAAAAGAGGGAACTTGCCCCGTGCAGCAGGACCATTCTATCAAAATACCCGAAACCGTCAGCGTGCGTTTCTGATATGGCGTCGATTGAATTAAACGGCGAATGCGTCGAGGCCCCGGAAGGGGGCAACTTACTTTTGGCAGCTCATACTGTGGGTGTGCATATTCCACATTTGTGCTATCACCCAGGGCTTTCGGCGCCGGTCAATTGTCGGCTTTGCGTGGCAGCTGTCGGACGGGGGGAAGAGCGCCGGTTGGTGCCGGCCTGCGATGTTCCGGTCAGCGAGGGGTTGGTGGTCGATACCCTTGCCGACGATGTTGCGCAGGCACGCGCGGAGGCGCTGGAATTCCTCCTCGTCGGCCACGCGCTCGATTGTCCGGTCTGCGCCAAGGCCGGCGAGTGCGAGTTGCAGAATTATGTCTCCGCCCACGGTCGCGACGAAGGGCGTTATGCCGAAGATGCACATTCGCACCAGAAGACGGATTTGGGACCGCGCATTCGCCTCTATGCTGACCGGTGTATCGATTGTAGCCGCTGTATTCGTTTTTGCGACGAGGTGGCGCAAAGTGGCGAATTAGCCCGTGTCGACCGGGGGGAACAAGCCCATGTCGGTGTTTTTCCCGGTCGGGTATTGGACAATCCACTGGCAGGGAACGTGGTTGATCTCTGTCCGGTCGGGGCATTGGTTGAAAAGGACGCGCATCTCGGCCCGCCGGTGTGGCAGTTGCGGGGCGTCGATTCGATTTGCTCCGGTTGCAGTGCCGGATGCAATGTGCGAGTCGATGTGCACCGCGAAAAAGTCATCAGAGTCAAACCGCGTTTTAACCCAGAGGTCAACGATTACTGGCTTTGCGACGGGGGGCGCTATGGTTGGCAGAATGCCGACGAGGCACAGCGTGTGCACCATCCGCTGATTCGTCGCGGGCAGGAATTTGCCCAGGTGGAATGGGACGAAGCCCTGGCGCAGGTGGACAAGCGCATGGCTTTATGTGAGGGTGAGGCGATCGCGGCTTCTTTCAGTGCGAACTCCACTAATGAGGAAGCGTATCTATTCGCACACTTGGTACGCGATATATGGCGGGCTCGCTGGGTCATGTTGCGTGGATGTCAGGACTCGGAAGGCGACCAGCATTTTGGTGGTGGTTTCACGATAAGGGCGGACAAAACACCCAATGCTCGCGGGGTCGCCGATGTCGCCGCGCAATTGGCCGTCGAGTTTTTGTCGCCGGACAGGATATGGCCGGAGATGGCCGAGGGGCGAGTTCGTGCGGCCTTTTTCTTGGCTGGCCATCCGCGCGAGAGGCTTACCGAAGCGGAACGCGAAGCTCTTGCCGGTGTCGAGTTTCTGGTCGTGCAGACAGCATTTGAATCGGAATTGAGCCAAATGGCGTCGGTGGTCCTGCCCGGGGCGACGGCTTTTGAGAAGACCGGCACGTTCACCAATGTTGATGGGCGGGTCCAGTGTAATCGTCGAATTGTTCTCCCGCCCGGCTTGGCTTGGCCCGATTGGCGTATTTTATCACGCTTGGGCCAGGCGGCCGGTTTGCATTGGACCTATGACGACCCAACTGAGATCGCCGTGGCGCTCGGCGAACAGCAGGTCGCGGCTTTGACGGAAGTGCCAGAGGGGCGCAGTGGGCAGGTGTATGGCGGCGGTTGGGCGACCCGACTGCAACGTCTGGGGTTTATCCATGTCGAAGACCATAGCAAGCGAGTGTAAACGCGGTGCAAGAAGAAATGTTGCTCATAGCGAAAGCGGCGTTGGTCCTGCTGCTGAGCCTCGGGGTCGGGGTTCCGGTGACAATGCTTTGCGAACGCCGCTTAGGAGCGCGATTGCAGCGGCGTTTCGGGCCGCGTGATGCGGGGCCAAGGGGCGTGTTGCAGCCGTTCGCAGACCTCATCAAGCTGATGGGGCGCCAGCAGGTGCGGTCGGGGCGGCGGGCAGAAGCGCTGTGGGCGCCGATCGGCGCCTTGTTGACATCGCTTTTACTCTTTGCCACGATTCCGTTCGGCGAAGGTTTCTCGCTGGCCGGTCAGGTCTACGCGGGGCATGTGGCCGATATCGGCCTTATTGGTGTACTGGGCGTATTGGCGGCGTTTTTATTTTGGCCGCTTTGCGGAGCTTATAGCACTGGAGACCATCGGGCGCTATTGAGTGGTGTCGGGTATGTTTCTCGGCAACTGGCCTATCTGTTGTGCATCGGCCTGAGTGTGGCAGGTGTTCTGCTCTCAAGCGCTTCTGTGTCGTTGGCGGAGATCACCTTGGCGCAGACGCGCGCTTGGGGGGGCTGGCCCCTGTGGAATATCGGCTTACAGCCCTTAGGTTGCGCGGTGTTCATGGTGGCTGGTTTGACCTGGGCTGGTCGGCCGCCGATCGAGGCAGATGCGGGTTTGGCTGGGATCGAGGGCGCTTATTACAGCGGCTATGGAGGCGGATCGCTGGCGCTTTGGCAAATTGCAGACCATGCGCGACTGTTGGCCATCGCCTGTTTGACGGTTGCACTTTATGGCGGGGGTTGGCACTGGCCCGGCCTCGCCGAACCAGGCAGCGGTCCTCTGGCGAACGACCTAGTCAAAGCAGGTATTTTTGCCGCCAAGACCTTGCTGGCCTTATGGATACTATTGTGGATGCGGTGGTCCCTGCCCGAGGTGGGGTTGCGCCGTCGACAACGCTTGGCTTGGAAGGTGCTGTTGCCTATGAGCCTGGTCAACCTGGGGGTGACTGTCTGCGTCATCGCCTTGCTCTGAGGAAAAAGTGCAAGACATCCTATTTTTCTTTTTTGCCACTTGGACCCTGGTCGCCGCCGGGATGGTCGTTTTTTGTCGACGCCCGCTATATGCTGCGTTCGGATTCGGCTTTTCCGCTTTGGGCACGGCGTCTTTATGCGCGCTGGCCGCGGCACCTTTTCTCGCGGCATCCCTGGCTTTGCTCTACGGCGGGACGACCGGTTTGGTCGCGGCAACGCTCTTTGCCGCCTTGGCCATCAAAGGCGAACCGGGCCGGAAGGGCATTTATGGGGCGGTAGCTTTGGGGCTATCGCTGCTATTGTTGATGGGACATTATATTATAGGCTATCGGCCACCGACCGAAGCTGAGGCATTGCCAGTGACGCCGGGCGACTTGCTCTTCGGCGAATACGCATTGGCCTTGTATATGGTGTTGGCCTTGTTATTGGCGGCTGTCCTTGCGATTTCCGCCTTAAACCGCGGCGCGATTTCCACGGAGGGCGAGTGAGATGGTTACAACGACTTCCTATTTGTTGTTGGCCGCGGCCCTTTTTATTATCGGCGTCGTCGGGGTGCTGGTGCGGCGGAATATACTCGTATCGCTTATGGCTTTGGGCCTGATGGCCAATGCGACCGCGCTTGTTTTTGCCGCGTTCAGCCGCTGGTATCCCGACGGTGAAGTGCTCGCGCTCCTGGTGCTGGCGGCATCAACGGCGGGGTTAGGTCTCGGGGTGGCTATGGGCGTTTATCTCTTTCGTCACCGGCGCACCCTCGATATGGATGAATTGGGCCAGTTGCGATGGTAGGTGAAGCGCAAGCCGGCCTATTGTTGCTGGTCGTCCTCTGTGCGCCGGTACTCGGTGGGCTCGCGGCTTTCTGGGTTTCTTGGTTGGCGATAGCGGGAACTATTGTCGCTTGGATTGGGAGCGGGTTGCTCTTCCTGCAAGCCCTTATGGGCAACGAGACAGCGTTGTCTTTGGGCGATTGGTTGCATGTTAACCCGTTAGTTGTTGGTCTGGATTTTCGCCTCGACCTGCTGGCGGCGACCTTGCTCTTGGCTATGCATTCGTTGGTCTTGGCCGCACAATTGTTAGCGGTAGACTATATGCGTGAGGGCGTTGATCGGTCGCTGCGTCTGTCGAGTTTGCTGCTGTTGGGCTGCAGTCTGTTTTGCTGTGCGGACAATTATATCCTGCTCTTTGCCGGCTGGGCTTTGCTGGGTCTCGGGGTTCATTTTGTCGCCGGCGCGGATTATGCCGAAAGCGGTGGAGTCGCTCGCATCTGGATTGTACTGCGTAGCGGAGACCTGGTGTTATTCGCCGGTCTTGTTGCGCTGTGCGCGACAGGGCAGGTGGGCTGGGGCGAAAATGAGCGTGCCGCACAGTGGATTGGCCTTTGTCTCTTATTGGCTGCCGTAGTGCGCAGTGCACAATTACCCTTTCAATATTGGTTGGTGAGGATACTGGATCCCTGGGCTTTGTTACAGGGTTATTGCACGGCGATTGCCGGACTTTATCTATTGCTGAGGACCAGGGAAATCTGGGGAACTGATCCGATATTGGTTTATGTCGCCGCGGTGTGCGGTTTGATAACGGCTTTGGCCGGCGCGGTTGCATCGATTGTTGCTCGAGACGTGCGGTCGGTCTTAGCCTATGCGATTTCTAGTCAACTGGGGACGGTACTGGTGATCATAGTTTGCACAGACGGTCGCGGTGCGGCGTTGCATCTGGCGGTTTTCGGGGTGGGCATGGGCTTGTGTCTTATCGGGGTCGCCTATTTGGCGCAAGCAGAGGGCGAGGTTTGGGATGTGCGGACCTTGGGCCGTTGGCGCAGGATTTTGCCTGTGCCTTTTTGGGCGGTGGTATTAGGGGCGTTGACGATCTCGGGCGTGCCGCCCCTGGCCGGCGCCTGGAGTTATGCGGTGCTGCTCAAGGGACTTTTTAAACTGGGGTTGGTGGCCTGGATAGGCGGTTGTCTGTTGGTCTTTATTTCGGCATTGTGCGTGCTGCGTTTGCTCTTTTTGCTGGTCGCAGTCGAAGAGGGGGAGAAACCACAAGCCTTTCGCGTGCCGGGTGGCGCGACGCGGGTCGCGTTGTTTGGACTGGGGGGGATGGCGTTGGCATTTTGCGCGTTAGGGTATCCGCCGGGGACGGGATGGTTCGCCAGCGTCGAAGGGACATTGCGTTGGGAATTATTGGCCGGACCGGGCATAGCCGGTTTGACAGGGGTGTTGGTGGCGTGGTTGGCCTATGGCGACCCGTCCGTCGGCGTGGAGCCTAAAAAGAGTTCGTTGCGCATCTTGTGCGACGAGGGGTTTTATATGGAGTCCCTCGCTCGGATTGTGGTGGGGCGCCCTTTCTTGCGATTTACCGGGTGGCTAAGGGATGCGGATATCATTCTCTTCGACTTGCTATTTATCGAGTTCAGCGCTTTGGGGCTGCGGGGAGCCGGTTGGGTGCTCGGCAGGCTGCAAAGCGGTCAGGTGCGTTTCTATGCCGCGGCAGTACTGTTCAGTGTGTTGGTGGCCCTTTGTTATTTAACCGTTAACTGATCCAGCTATGGAAGACCACTTGCTCAGTCTGTGCATTTTGTTACCGCTAGCGGGCGCCTTGCTCGCAGTGTTGTGGCGGGAAACTGTCTGGGTCCACAGGTTGGCCGTTGGATGCGCCGGCATAGTGGTGCTACTCTGTCTGTATCTGGTCATAAGCTTTGATCCCGATGTCCAAGGAGGGCAGTTCGTCGAACGATGGGACTGGATTCCGCAACTGGGTGCCGAGTATCACCTTGGGATGGACGGCATCAGCCTTTTTTCATTTGCCCTCACGGGCCTATTGCTGCTTTTGGCGCTGCTGGTTTGTCGGCCGGCACGCGGTGAGATCGCCGGCTTGCTGATGGCGGCTAGTGGTGCTTTCGGCGCGTTTGCCGCACAAGATTTACTGCTCTTTTATTTTTGCGCGGAAGTCGCAGTGCTGCCGCTTTTTGCGTTGGTGGGCAGGGCGGACGGACAGGCGCGCGCCGGGTTGCGCATGGCGCTGAGCGCCTTGGCCGGCAGTGTGCCAATGTTAGTAGGCGTGGGTTATCTCGCCGTTGCGCAAATGAATCGGACTGGTCGGCCTAGTTTTAACCTGATGGATTTGCAGCGCCTCGATTTGCCCAGCGAAATACAGTCCTGGCTGCTGTTGGCTTTTATGCTCGCTTTTGCAGTGCGCGCACCTTTGCTGCCCTTGCATGGTTGGTTGCCAAAGATTCAGAGGAACGCGTCTCCGGCCGTGGCGTTGGTTATGGTCAACGCCTGGTTGCATATCGGCGCCTACGGGATCCTGCGCTTTTGCCCGACGCTCTTTCCACAGGCCTTTGACGCGTGGAGTGGAGTATTGGCCGGGCTGGCCGTGGTTGCCGCGATATATGGCGCTCTGCTCGGGTTGGTGCAAGGCCAAATGCGGGGCTGGCTGGCCTGTGCGACGTTGAGCCAGATGGGATGGATCGTCTTTGGCGTTTGTACCCTGCAAACCGAGGGCTTGCAGGGAAGCGTGGTTTTGCTGCTCGCGCATGGATTGGCCGTCGGTTCCATGTTGCTCATGGCCTATATGCTTGCGGAGCGGGGGGCAGAATCGCCCACGGATATTGGCTTGGGCAAATCCGCACCGCGTTTGTCGGGGTGGTTGCTTGTGGCGGCATTGTCAGCGGTGGGATTGCCGGGTTCGGTGCTTTTTGTCGGCGAGTTCTTGGTCCTTATTGCGGCCTTCACCGTTTGGGGGAAGTTGGGCTTACTCATTCTATTTGCCGCCGTTTTGCACGGCGTGGCCGGCATGCGTTTGGTGCAGCGGATCGTCTGGGGACAGGGGGCGACAGAGAGAACATTCGCAGAAATGCGTTGGCGGGAAGCCATGTTACTTTTGCCGCTTTTGCTCTGCTCTTTTGCCTTGGGACTTAAACCGGGGCCGGTGCTCGATCGAGTCGCAGGGGCCGTCGACCAAGCGCTGGCGATTACCGCTAGCGACGAGCGGGCGGGGGAGCAATAGACATGGTCGGCGCCTGGGCGGGCACGCCGCTATTTGCGGAAGGTTTATTGGCTGCGCTGATCCTGCTGATTGTTGTCCTTGATACTTTGTTTTGGCCCCGTCGTCCTTCGGCGAATCTTGGGTATTTGACATTGTGTGGCCTCTTGGTGGTTTTGAGCGCGGCGCTCCAGGAATGGGCCTATGGTGCCAACGGCACGGCCTTCCATGATTTGGTTTTCCTCGATGCTTATGCGACGTTCTTTGACATACTTGTGTTGGCGATTGCTCTCTGCACTTTGTTATTGGCCATAGGAGGTATCGAGGGCGAAAGGGTGCGTGGCGAGTTCTATCCGCTATTGCTGATTTCGGTCTTGGGCATAATGCTGACGGCCTCGGCGGCGGATCTGCTCGTCGTTTATCTGGGGTTGGAAATGGTCTTTTTGCCCTTGTGGGCGCTCACAATGCTCGGGCATCGCCGGGGCGCGGGGGTTGAGGCGGGGGTCAAATTTTTAATTCTCGGGCTTTTTGGCAGTGGGCTGGTGCTTTTTGCGACGGCGCTGCTCTATGGTGCGGCAGGAGACACGGGGTTGCAATTGCTGGTTGAGTCGCTCTCATCGCCAGTCGTTGACGATAAACTGGTCGTGCCTGCTGTGGTGCTATTGCTCGCCGGTTTGTTGCTCAAACTCGGGGCGGCGCCCTTGCACGCTTGGTCACCCGACGTGCGTCAAGGAAGCCCGCTCGCGGTCTCAGCCTTTGTCGCCGCCGCGGTCCCCGTCGCGGGTTTTGCGGCGCTGGGGCGCGTCTTGTTTTATGTTTTGCTCCCGGTCGAAGATCTGTGGATGCCCTTGTTGGAAGCCGCGGCGGTGTTGAGTCTGGTTTACGGGAGCTTGCTGGCGTTGAATCAGCGCAATATCAGGCGACTGCTGGCCTATGTGGGGGTTGCGCAGGTCGGAGTGGCTTTGCTCGGGTTGCTCGCGGTTAATGAAACAGGTCTGGTGGGGGTGCTCTTTGGCGCGATCGCGGCGGCATTGGCGCTGGCCGGGTGTTATGCGATTATGGCCATGTGCGGTCCGGAGTCGCCCGACTTGCGGGACTATCGGGGGCTTGGGCGGCAGCAACCGCTTTTGGCGCTGGGATTCGCGTTTTGTCTCGCGTCGCTGGCCGGTTTGCCGCCGACGGCGGGATTTGTGGGGCGATTTTATGTGCTGACCGCCGCGATGGAATCTGGCCGGTTTGCTTTGGGTTTTATGGCGGCCGGATGTTTCCCGCTTTTGGTTTATGCCTGTTTGCGGGTCATTGTTAGTGTGTTTACGCACCCGCCAATTGCCGATCCGCCAAAGGTGCAAATGCGAGCGGAAGCGTTGGTCGTATTGATGCTGTCGGTATTGGGGACCTTGTCGTTGGGGCTATTGCCAGAGACTATTTTAAGGGTCGCAAGGGAAACCGTGGTTGCGGTGATGTAACTTATGGGATTAAAGAAAAAGAGCGATAAGAAAGCGGCGGCGGCTTATGCGGAGGTAGGTCCCTATGCCAGTCTGGGTATACAATTCGCCGTGACGATTTTGCTTTTTCTGGCGGTTGGCTGGTGGCTCGATGGCGAATTGGGGACGACCCCGCTTTTTATTTTGTTGGGCACCCCATTAGGTGCGGTCGCCGGCTTTTACAAGCTTTACCGAACACTTATGGACCTCGATGAGAAACGCAAGGAGGAGTCTCGATGAAGTGGGAAGGTGTTATAGCCGGTTTGGCGGTCGCCGGTCTCAATGGTGCGCTGGCGTTGGCGGCGGTTCGCTGGGCTTTGGACAAGGGGATGCAGGTTTTTTTAACCGCCTTTATCGGCGGTATGGCCCTGCGTATGATGCTGGTGGCCATACTCTCGGTATTGGTGATCAAGTTGACTGCGGTGCACGTGGCGAGTTACACCATATCGCTGGTGGTTGCCTATTTGGCGTTTTTATTTATCGAAATTCTCTACGTTCTCAAAAAGAACAAAGCCGAAAAAATGACACTTTCACAGTCCGACAAGGCAGTCTAAAGGAATCGTACTCGCAAAGTATTGACAGAATTTTACGGGCTGTTTAGTTTATGATTCAGGCTGGGGTTCGGCCCTTCGTCGATTGCAAACTCACCCCCTTTATCAGCAGGATTACAAGGCAGTAAATGGCTGGCGATACACATGTGGCAGAGGCCGCAAACAACCAAATAGACATTGTAGGCCATATCCTAGACAAGAAGTTCCTAGAACTGCCTTTTGTCGATCCCGACCATCTGCTTGCCGGCACCGTCGATCTTCCCAGTTTCGAGCTTTTTGGCATCGATATGTCGATCACCCGCCACGTGGTGATGATGTGGGTGGCGAGCCTGCTGATGGTGTTTATGCTGCTCAAGGCCTTCCGTCGGCCGCGCGAGGTTCCTTCGGGCTTTGCCAACTTCTTTGAAGCCATTGTCGTCTTTCTGCGCGACGAGATCGTGATACCCATTATGGGCGAAGACGGCAAGAAGTATTTGCCCTTTCTGCTGACCATTTTCTTTTTCATCTTGTTCTGCAATCTCCTGGGACTGATTCCCTATAGCGCCACAGCTACCGGCAATATCAATGTGACCGCCGCTTTGTCCTTGTGTTCTTTTTTAGTAATGCTCGGGGCCGGCATCGCCAATAACGGGATTTTTGGCTATATAAAAAGCTTGATTCCCTCGGGTGTGCCTCCTGCGCTTTTACTGATCCTGATCCCCGTGGAAATCATCAGCTTGTTTGTCAAGCCCTTCGCCCTCTGCATCCGGCTCTTCGCCAATATGATCGGTGGCCACGTGGCGATCTTGGTGTTTCTCGGTTTGATCATCATCTTGGAAAATGTATGGGTAGCCATCGGGGCCGTGCCCTTCGCGGTGGCGATCTATATGCTTGAGATTTTTGTCGGTTTTATACAGGCTTTCGTTTTTACCCTGCTGTCGGCGGTGTTTATCAGCATGGCCGCCCATCCAGACCACTAGCAGGGTTCACTGTTTTAAAAGAGGAGTACACGAGTATGGAATGGGCTTCTATGGGTGCTTATTTGGGTGCTGGGATCGGTGCGGGCTTGTGCGCTATCGGTGCCGGGCTTGGCATCGGTCGCCTAGCTGGTTCGGCGATGGAGGGCATTGCCCGTCAGCCTGAGGCGATGGGAGATATCCGCACGAACATGATTTTGACCGCTGCCCTTATCGAAGGCGTGGCGCTGATCGGCGAGGTCGTGGCCTTGCTGCTGGTTTTGACCAAGTAAGCGGCCCGTCCGCTTTAGCAGATACGGTCTATGAAAGCTTCATTACTCGATCCCCATTTGGGGACCATAATTTGGACGTTGATAACCTTCGTCCTGGTCTTACTCGTCCTCAAGAAGTGGGCATGGCCGCCGATTCTGGCAGCGTTGGATGAACGCGAGCAGAGTATTCGCAATGCGATCGAAGGCGCCGAACAGGCCCGCCAAGAGGCTGAAACTGTCCTGAGCGACCACCGGGCAAAGCTCGTTGCTGCCGAGGATGAGGCGCGGCAGCTTATTGCCGAAGCCCGCGAAGCGGGCGAGAAGGTGCGGCAGGAGGTCGTCGCCCAGGCCAAGGAAGAGGCGCAACGAACGATTGACCAGGCGCGAATCAGTATTGAAAGCGAAAAGCGCGCTGCCATCGCCCAATTGCGGCGCGAGATGGCCGATCTGGCGGTGCTGGCCGCCGGTGCGTTGATCGACGCCAATCTGGACGATGAGAAGAACCGCGGCTTAGTTGACGAGCTGATCTCCAGAATTCCCGAATCCAATTGAGCGCGTCTCGCGGGGCAGATACCTTTGGCCTTGCGGATGGCGCAATATAGATAACTGGAAAAATAATGAACGCACCCGAAGTAGTGCGACGCTATGCGGTCACGCTGCTTGAGGCCGCCGACGAGACCGGCGTGACCGACTCGGTTCAGCGCGATGCCGAGGGATTGGTGGCCACTTTGCGCCAATCTGGAGAATTGGCCGAGTTTCTCGCCAATCCTGTTATCGGGGCCCAGGTCCAGGTAAGCGCCTTGCAGCAACTCTTCAGTGGTAAAATCGAGGAACTGAGCCTGAATTTTCTCCAACTAATGGGGAGCAGGGGGCGCGCCGCGATCATTGCGGTGGTGTTGCAGGCTTTTCTCGAATTGATCGCCGAACGCGAAGGCGTAGTCGGCGCTGAGGTGCGCACGGCAGTCGAGTTGAGTCCCGAGCAGCGGCAAAACCTGCAAGACCGTCTGGAAAGATACACCGGCAGAAGCGTGCGTCTGGAGACCCAAGTTGATGCCAGCGTGCGTGGCGGTGTTGTCGCGCGCGTCGGCGACACGGTTTTCGACGGCAGTATCAACACCCATTTAGAACGCCTGCGCCAGCGTCTGGCCGGTTAGTGATAGCAGCAACTAAGAGATAAGAGAGAGGATACTATGGCCACCGAAACGATGGTCCAGCCCGATGAGATTTCCCAGATTCTCAAGCAGCAGTTATTGGGCTTTGAAAAGGAAATAGACATATACGAGACGGGCACTGTGCTCTATGTCGGCGACGGCATCGCCCGCGTCCACGGTCTAGGCAATGTGCGCGCCACCGAGCTGGTGGAGTTCCCCAACGGCGTCATGGGCATGGCCCTCAACCTCGAAGAGAGCAATGTCGGTTGTGTGCTCTTCGGTGCGGATACGCTGATCAACGAGGGCGACCAGGTCAAGCGCACCGGCCGCATCGTTGAAGTGCCCGTTGGTGAGGCGCTCTTGGGGCGGGTGGTCAATCCGCTCGGTATGCCCATTGACGGCAAAGGCGATATCGCGGCCACTGAGACCTTACCGGTTGAGCGCAAGGCGCCTGGTGTTATCGATCGTCAGCCGGTCAAAGAGTCGTTGCAAACGGGCATCAAGATCATTGATGCGACCGTGCCGATTGGCCGAGGTCAGCGCGAGCTGATCATCGGTGATCGCCAAACCGGCAAGACGGCCATCGCCATTGACGCGATTATCAATCAGAAGGACCAAGGCGTCAAATGCATCTACGTCGCCATCGGCCAGAGGGCCTCGACGGTCGCCAAGGTTGTGGCCGAGTTAGAGGCCAATGGCGCGATGGAATACACGATTGTGGTCGTGGCGACCGCTTCGGATCCGGCGCCGCTGCAGTTTGTCGCGCCTTATTCCGGCGCCTCGATGGGCGAATTTTTTCGCGACCGGGGCGAACACGCGTTGATTGTCTACGATGATCTTTCTAAACAGGCTTGGGCTTATCGCGAGATGTCGCTGGTCCTGCGTCGTCCGCCGGGTCGCGAGGCCTATCCTGGCGACGTGTTCTATCTTCACTCTCGCCTGTTGGAGCGCGCCGCGAAGATGAGCGACGATAAGGGCGCGGGGTCGTTGACGGCGTTGCCGATCATCGAGATTCTCGAAGGCGATGTTTCGACCTTCGTGCCAACCAACGTTATCTCGATCACCGATGGCCAAATTCTGCTCAAGCCCGAGCTCTTCTATTCGGGTAATCGCCCGGCGATGGACGTGGGCGCTTCGGTTTCACGCGTGGGTTCCGACGCCCAGACCAAGGCGATGAAAGCGGTGGCCCGTTCGATCAAAGGCGATATATCGCGTTATAACGAGGTCAAGGCTTTTGCTCAGTTCGGCACCTCGGATCTCGACCAGGCTACGCGCAATCTGCTTAACCGCGGCGAAAAGCTGATGGAGATTCTCAAGCAGGGCCAGTACAAGCCGCAGTCGCTTGAAGAGTTGACCGCATCGCTCTCGATCATCGACTTTGTGCTCGACCTGCCGACGGCCGATTTGGCTCGGTTTGAGGCGGAATTGCTCGCCTACTTGCGGGATCGACAACCCGAATTGATGGCCGGCATCAAAGAGAGCCGCGAGCTTGGTGACGAGGCCAAGGAGAAACTCGGCGCGGCCATCGAAGAGTTCAAGGGCGGCTTCCGCTCTTCAGAAGGATAGGAGAATAAGCGGTGGCCACCCTTCGCGAACTCAGGACGCGCGTTGCGAGCATCAAAAACATTCAGCGTGTCACCAATGCCATGCAGATGGTGGCGGCGGCCAAGATGCGCCGTGCGCAAGATGCTATTGAGGCCGCCCGGCCCTACGCGCAACAATTGGACCGGGTGTTGCGGGAGTTGCACCAGAGCGTCGATACGGATGAGCAACCACTGTTCAAGGAACGCGCGCTGGAACGGGTGGCTTTGGTCGTCGTAACCTCCGATCGCGGTCTTTGCGGTGGATTTAATTCGGGCCTTTGCCGTCGAGTCCAGACGCAATTGGACGCATACGCCGACGCACAGGTTGAGTTGGTCACTGTCGGGCGCAAGGGGCGGGATTATTTTGGCAATCGCGGGCATGAAATCGCCCACCACCACGCCGATGTGTTCGGCCAGTTGGAATTCGCCCGTGCCGTAGATATTGCCCAGGACCTGACGCGCAGCTTTATCGCCGGCGAGACGGACCGGGTGCTGCTTTGTTATAGCGAGTTCGTCTCCGTCGCTTCCCAGTTACCCACCGTCCAACAACTGCTGCCGATCGTTCCAGAAGAGGGCATGGACGAAGGCGGTGCCGCCGACTATGCTTTTGAGCCGTCTCCTGAGGCCTTATTGGAGACCCTGGTACCGCGTCAGATTAACTTCCAAGTTTGGCGGGCCTTATTGGAGTCGAATGCGGGCTTTTTTGCGGCGCAGATGACGGCTATGGACAACGCCACTAAGAACGCTGGCGATATGCTCGAGGATCTGACCCGGGAAATGAACAAAGAACGGCAGGCCTCGATCACCCTTGAACTAATGGATATCATCGGCGGTGCTGAGGCCGTGGCCTAATAGCGCTGCTTACTACGCGAGGTAGGAAATGAAAGAAGGAAAGGTCAAAGAGATCATCGGCGTCGTTATCGACGTGGATTTCGCCGGGCAGGAATTGCCGTCCATCTACAACGCCCTTGAGGTGGTTGAGGAGGATCGTCCCGGAGAGGAGCGTCTGGTGCTTGAGGTGCAACAGCACTTGGGCGAACACTTGGTGCGCTGCGTGGCTATGGACTCCACCGATGGTTTGACGCGTGGCGCTCGGGTGACCGATAGCGGTGCGCCGATTCAGGTCCCGGTGGGCGAAGCGGTCTTAGGCCGTCTCTTCAATGTCATCGGCGAGCCGATTGACGGGAAGGGGGCCATCGCCGACGATGTGCCGCGCATGCCCTTACACCGAGATGCGCCGTCTCTGCAGGATCAGGTCACCTCTGACGACATGCTCGAGACGGGTTTGAAGGTCCTCGACCTTATCTGTCCTTTTGCCCGTGGTGGTAAGTTGGGCCTCTTCGGCGGTGCCGGAGTGGGTAAGACGGTGATCCTAAAAGAGTTGATCAACAATGTTGCCTCCAGCCACGGTGGTTATTCGGTTTTTGCCGGCGTTGGTGAACGCACCCGCGAGGGCAACGATCTGCTCGAAGAGTTGATCGAAGCTGATGTGCTCGATAAGACGGCGATGGTTTTCGGTCAGATGAACGAGCCGCCCGGAGCCCGCCAACGTATCGCCCTGACGGGTTTGACGATGGCCGAGCACTTTCGTGACGAAGCCGGTCAAGACGTGTTGTTTTTTGTCGACAATATCTTCCGTTTTATCTTGGCGGGCGCTGAGGTTTCCGCGCTTTTGGGCCGGATGCCTTCGGCGGTGGGTTATCAGCCGACATTGGCGACGGAAATGGGCGCGTTGCAGGAGCGCATCACCACCACCAAGAATGGTTCGATTACTTCGGTCCAGGCGATCTACGTGCCCGCCGACGATTATACTGACCCGGGTGTGGTTGCGGCCTTTGCTCACCTCGACGGGCGCATCGTGCTCGAGCGTTCGATGGCCGATCAGGGGCTCTATCCCGCGGTCGATCCGCTGGCGTCGAGTTCGCGCATTCTCGATCCGCGCGTCGTCGGCGACGAGCACTACCAGGTCGCTCAGGGCGTTCAGGAGATCTTGCAGCGCTATCGCGATTTACGTGAAATTATCGCCATCTTGGGTATTGACGAACTATCCGATGAGGATCGCCTAGTCGTCGGCCGTGCTCGCAGAATTCAATTTTTTCTCACTCAGCCCTTCACCGTCGGCGAGGCCTTTACTGGTATCCCCGGCGAATATGTCAAGATCGAGGATACGGTCCGTGGCTTCAAGGGGCTGGTTGACGGTGAATACGACGAGGTGCCCGAACAGGCTTTTATGATGGTTGGTGGCATCGAACAGGCGCTGGAAAAAGCCAAGGGACTATAAGAAATGGCGGGTTTCGCGCTAGAGATTGTCACGCCGGGAAAGACGGTCTACTCAGGTCAAGTCGTCAGCTTGCAGGCGCCTGGCAGCGAGGGTAGCTTTGGCATTCTGACCGGGCATATGCCGCTTTTGACTTCTTTGCAGATCGGGGTGCTGCGTTTTGCTGAAGAGGGCGGAAGCGAGGCTCGGATGGCCGTCAGCGGCGGTTTCGCCGAGGTCGGCCAAGAGCGGGTCACGATACTTGCCGAGACCGCTGAACGCGCAGACGAGATCGATATTGTGCGCGCTGAGTCTTCGCGGCAACGGGCCGAAGAACGCTTGGCCAGCCGTCAGCAAGAAGACGTCGACGTCGACGTGGTGCGGGCGCAGGTGGCGCTCTCTCGTGCGCTCAATCGTCTCAAGGTCGGCGGTTAATCTTCTAATAGTTAAGACCAGATTCGGGCCGACCATCTACGGGTGGTCGGCCTTTTCTTTTGCCCCGATTCCATTGGCGTTTTACCATTAGGCTGTGAATAAATCGTCTCCCACGAAAAAGAAGGTTGCATATGTCGTCGGTTCCCCAGGGCTTAAGTGAGTTTTTACATCGATATATTCCCGATATTGAGCAGGAAATGTTTAGCTTTTTGCCCGTTCAGGAGCCGGAGGCCTATATGTATGGGCCAATGCGCGACTATCCCGAGCGCGGCGGTAAGCGTTTCCGTCCGGCGTTGGTGTTATTGGCTTGCGATGTCTTTGGCGGCGATATGAAAAAAGCGGTGCGCACCGCCGCGGCTTTTGAAATGTTCCAGTCTTTCGCCGTGGTCCACGACGATATTGAAGAAAACTGCACGGGATTCCATTGAGCATCAATGTCGGCGACGCGTTATACGCCAAAGTTTTTGAGGTATTGAGCGCCAACCGCGAGTTACTGGGTGCTGAGGTGTCCTTGGACTTGGTCGAGGAGATGATCCGCGGTTCACGCGAGACCTTTGAAGGGCAGGCCTATGATGTTGGGTGGATCCGCCAGCAATGTGTTCCCAGTGAAGAAGAGTTTATGACGATGTTGCGCAAGAAGACTGGCTGGTATACCGGACGAGGGCCCTGCACGGCTGGTGCGATTATCGCCGGTGCCGATCCAGAATTGAGGGCGCATATCGGTGATTTTGGCGAGGCGATGGCGATCGCGTTCCAAATCCGCGACGATTTGCTGAACTTGAGCGCTTCTGAGCAGGATGCGGATGTGGCGCCTGGTATCACTTCGGGAGCTTATGGCAAGGAGCGGGGTGGGGATATCGCCGAAGGTAAGCGGACGCTGATTATTATCGATTTATTGCGCAAATGTTCACCTTCTGAGCAGGAGGACGTGCTTGAAATCCTGCACGCGGAGCGCCAACTCAATACGGCGGAGGAGATCGAACGGGTCATCGCCCTAGTCAAGCGCTACGAATGCGACCGCTATGCCGAAGAAGTCTGTTTGGCGAAGGCCCGGGAGAGTTTAGCTTATTTGGAAAATATTCCGGCCAACGCTGCTCGCGATACATTAGGGGAGATGCTGGATTTCCTCGTTCAGCGCGCATTCTAGCCCGGCGGTTGCCGCATAATCTTTTTTGCTGAGAAATTGTCAACTTTTTGGCAACTCGGGCCTGTAAGTGAAGATCCCGAGGAATGTTATGAGGGCCAAAGATCAGAGATTGGTGCGGCAAAAGGGGGCAGCGAGGCTTCTGGCCAATTAGTCGAACGTTATAATCGCTTGGTACATGGAATGATCCTGCACAAGTTGCGTAAGCCCGACGAAGTTGAAGCTCTAGTGCAAGATGTTTTCTGCAAAGCCTACCAAGAATTGCCCAATTTGCGCGAGCCGGAGAAATTCGCCCCCTGGCTTGCGCGCATGGCCGCCAATCAAGCGCAAGCTTGGCTCTGACGCCGTGGAGGGGGCAAATTTTCCAGCATAACGAAGATTTGGTAGCTCAGCGCGGCGCCCCACACAGTCGCCATAGCCTGGGCTCGAAATCGACGAGAGCAACGATATGCTCTGGGAGGCGTTGGATCGCCTGAGGCCAGAATATCGCCAAGTCCTGCTGCACTATCATTTTGAAGACGGCCTGCAACAAGATATCGCTTGTTTCCTCGGGCTTACTCTATCGACGGTGAAGTGGCGCTTGCTTAGAAAGCGTCAGAGCCTCAAGGTCAAATTCGAAGAAGTATTCAATCTCGAGGCGGCGCGAAGTCCACGCGCGCAGCAAGCGGCTGCACCGGTGGGTATTCGCCGCATTGCCTTTGTTGGCGCTTCTTCAGCCGATTCGTCCGCGTTGGGGACGGGCTGAATAGCTACAGTTTGTGGTTGCTACGGCGTGCCTTGCCCCTGGTTATATGCGGCTTTGTTGGGGTTGGACGGGAGCTTGATCTATGAGGTGCAGGCCGAACAGGCCGAACAGGCCGAGTACGGGATGCATCCCTGCTATTCCAGCCTAGTCAGGTGCGTCTCGAGGGGGTCTCTTTGGCGGCTGAGCGAAAAGAAGAGCCACG
>LWDU01039814.1_pt1 | contig 18209 bp, 19 predicted proteins | sample 727161 | NCBI WGS metagenome assembly LWDU01 (sample SAMN04566230, study PRJNA314399) | hydrothermal vent metagenome | isolation source: deep sea hydrothermal plume seawater | place: Mexico: Gulf of California, Guaymas Basin | collected 2004-07-11
GTACCTTCATCACCTCAATATCGTTGATATTCACCCCTTGTTCCCCAAGTGCCAGCCCAATCTCCGCAATCACCCCCGGCCGATCCTCCGCCAGCACCAACACTTCGTGCAAAACGTGGATAAACCCCTTGGAATCCCGTGGCATCGCCCCGCGAATCTTGTTGGCAAAATCAAAGTCGGCTCCCAGACTCTGCTCTTCCAGCCGCCCTTTCACATCTTCGAGCACCGCAATATAGCGGTCGATCATACCGCGGATCTCATCGCCATTGGTCGCGAAGATATCCTCCCACATCGCAAAAGGGCTTGAGGCAATACGCGTGAGGTCGCGAAAGCCACCGGCAGCCAAGGGCAGAAAATGGTCATGCCCCTCATTCAATCGACCGACCATCTCAACCAACGAGGTCGCCATCATCTGCGGTAGGTGGCTGATCGCGGCCACCGCTTGGTCATGGGTTTCAACCTGCAACTCCATCACCCGAGCACCGACTTTGCGCAGAATATCAACCAACGCTTCGTAGCGGTCGGTAGGCACCTTCTGGTCCGGCACTAGGATATAGATCGCGTTCTGGAAGAGAAATGGATCCGCCGCCGTCACGCCCGCCTTCTCGGAGCCTGCCATCGGGTGGCCGCCGACAAATCGCTGAAGCTGGCCTGGGCCTGGGCGGCAATGCGCCGCTTGGTACTACCCACGTCGGTGACTAACGTTCCCGGCTCGGCGAGCCGGCCGACTTCTTCAATCAACGCCAGAATCCGCTTGATCGGGGTGCAGATAAAGACCAGATCGGCCCCCCTGAGCGCTTGCTGTAGCTCATCGTAGCCCCACCCCTCATCGACCACCCCAAGCTCCAACGCCTGGGCGATGGTCTCGCAACGGCTGACCCCGACAATACGCCCGCCCAACCCCAAGCGCTTGAGCGCCAGCCCCATTGAGCCGCCGATCAGGCCCACACCGATAATGACCGTCCGCTGAAAGAAGGCTAGTCCTCCTCTTCCTCAAGATCGACCGCCGCCTGGATGATCTGTCGATAGATCGCCTCCAGCGAATCGTCCTTAATCGGCCCAGAATTGAGGGCTTTGAGCTTCTCGAGCAGCGCCCGTTCGCGTTCGGGATCACGCACTGCGCGCCCCTCGGTTTTTTTGATGCGCCCGATCTCCTGGGCGCAACCCATGCGTTCGTTGAGCAAAACGAGCAATTGCCGGTCTATCGCGTCAATGCGCTCGCGCCAGTCGCTTAGATCCATTCGTGCCCCCTCATCGGTGTCCCATCGCCCGGCGGACCGCGTCCATCGTCGCATCGGCGACCGGACGCAGTTTCTCGACACTTCGGGCTAACACTGCGTCGATATAGGTGGAATCCGCGATTAATTCCCGATAGCGTTGCTGAATCGGCTCGATCTCGGCAATAACCACTTCGGCCACTTCCTTCTTCAGGTCACCATAGCCCTTGCCGGCGAAATGCGCCTCGATCTGTTCCCGACCCTGCCCCGTCAGCACCTGGTAAATACTCAGCAAATTGAAAAGCCCGGCGCGGGCCGGATCAAATACGATACCCTGTTGCGAATCAGTCACCGCGCGCATAATCGTTTTGCGCGCCTTGGCCGGGTCGTCGAGCAAGCCGACGCTGTGGTGGTGCCCCGGGGCCGACTTCGACATCTTAGCGGTCGGGTCGTCAAACCCCATGATGCGCGCCCCTACCACGGGGATGACCGGCTCGGGTATGACAAAAACCTCGCCGAACTTGCGGTTAAAACGCTCGGCGATATCGCGCGTCAGCTCCACGTGTTGTTTCTGGTCGTCGCCGACCGGTACCTCGTGCGTCTGGTAGAGCAAAATATCAGCGGCCATCAGCGTCGGGTAAGTAAAGAGGCCGGTGCCGGTGCGCTCGCGCTTGGCGCCAGCCTTGTCCTTGAACTGGGTCATTCGCTCCAACCAACCCATCGGCGTGACGCAGGTCAACAGCCAAGCCAACTCGGTGTGTTCTGGAATATGCGATTGCACGAACAGACGGCACTTTTCAGGGTCGAGACCACAAGCGATATACAGCGCGACCGCATCACGCGTACCTTGACGCAGCGCGTCGGGGTCATAGTCGACGGTGATCGCGTGCTGATCCACCACGCAGAAGATGTTGTCGCGGCTCTCGAGGTTGCCCAGCCAATTGCGGATGGCCCCAATATAATTGCCGATATGTATATGCCCTGAGGGCTGAATGCCCGAAAAAACGCGTTTAGTCACGTGCCCAAGATCTCCCTCACTTTAGCCCCAATATCCTTTTCTCGCATCAACGACTCGCCAACCAAGATCGCGCCAACGCCGGCTTCCTCGAGCCGCTCGACATCTTCGCGGTGCGCAATTCCGCTCTCGCTGACCACCACCGCACCCTCCGGCATCTCCGACAGCAACTCGAAAGTCGTTTCCAAAGTCGTCTCGAAGGTCTTTAGGTTCCGGTTATTAACGCCGATCAATTCGGCGCCAGCCGCTTTGGCCTGCGTCAATTCCTCGCCATCGTGTATTTCGACCAAAACACTCAGCCCCAACTCACCGGCCCAGCCGATATAATCATCTAATTGGCTCGAATCCATCAACGCCACGATCAACAAAATCGCGTCGGCACCGATAACCCGGGCCTCGTGTAGTTGGTATTCGTCGATAGTGAAATCTTTGCGCAAAACCGGCAAGCCCGCCGCGGCCTTGGCCGCCTGTAAGTAGGCATCGCACCCCTGAAAATAAGCCTCGTCGGTCAGTACCGAAAGGCAGCGCGCGCCATTGGCCGCATAGGCCTCGGCGATCTGTGCGGGATTAAAGTCGGCGCGGATCAGTCCCTTTGACGGTGAGGCCTTTTTTACTTCGGCGATCAACGCAATGCCGTCTTCAGCCAACGCGCCGCGAAAATCGGCCGGCATCGGTGTGTCGCGGGCGTGGGCGCGCACGTCTGCTAGGCTACGTTGGCGTTTTCGCGCATCGACAAATCCACGTTTATACGCGGCGATCTCCTCTAAAATATTCGCCATATCAGGCGTTGCTCACTGCAACCAAACGGTCCAGCGCCTGGCGAGCCTTGCCCGAATCGATCGACTCGCGGGCCACGTCAATACCGGCCGCCATATCACCGACCAAGCCCCCAGCGGCGATCGCCGCCGCTGCATTGAGCAGCACCACATCGCGCCTCGGCCCTTGCTCGCCATCGAGCACCGCACGCAGGATCTGCGCGTTATGAGGCGCATCGCCGCCAGAAAGCGCCTCGGGCGCGACCGTCTGCAAACCAAAATCCCCCGGGCTGACCTCACGCGTAGTCACCTGCCCACCATTGAGCTCACTGAGCTTCGTCGGCCCCGTCAACGTGATCTCGTCGAGCCCGTCCGAACCGTGCACTACAAACGCCCGTTGCGAACCCAGCTCATTGAGTACCCCGGCAACTTTATCCGTCAGACCGCCGTCGTAGACGCCAATCAACTGCCGCTTAGCACCGGCGGGGTTGGTCAGCGGTCCCAATGCATTAAATACGGTGCGCACCGCCAGCTCTTTGCGCGGGCCGATGGCGTATTTCATCGCCCCATGTAACGCCACCGCGAAGAGAAAACCAATGCCGACCTCGTCGATGCACTGGCCCACTTTTTCCGGCGAAGCTTCGATATTGACGCCCAATTCGGCCAGCACGTCGGCCGAACCACACTGACTCGAAATCGAACGATTACCGTGTTTGGCTACTGCCGAACCCGCGCCGCAGGCGACAAAGGCCACCGTTGTCGAAATATTAAACGTGCCCGAACCGTCGCCGCCAGTGCCGCAAGTATCGATGAGATTTGTACGCGAAGTCTTAATCGGCGTAGCCTTCTCGCGCATACCCTCAGCGCAACCGACGATCTCGTCGACGGTCTCGCCCTTGATGCGCAGCGCAACGAGAAAAGCGCCAATTTGCGCGTCAGTAGCCCCACCGCTCATAATCTGGTCCATTACCGCGCGCGCTTTTACGCGGTCCAGATCCGCGCCGGCGATCAAGTCCTGTACGGCTTCCTGTATCATAGTCTAGCTCCTCAAATACGGAGAAAATTAGCTAATAGCTGTTTACCTTCGATCGTCAAAACGGATTCGGGGTGAAACTGCACTCCTTCGACCGGCCAATGCCGGTGCCTCAACCCCATAATCGTCCCATCCTCGCTCTCGGCCGAGACTTCTAGACAGTCGGGCAAACGCTCCCGGTCAACCGTCAGCGAATGATAACGGGTCGCGACCAACGGGTTCTGCAACCCGGCAAAGAGCGTGCGACCATCATGGCGCACCGCAGACGTTCGTCCGTGTACGATCTCACCGGCCTCGACAACCCGTCCACCATACACTTGCGCAATAACTTGGTGCCCCAAACAAACGCCCAAAATTGGCAACGACCCACCCAACCTTTCGACTAACGCGAGTGAAATCCCCGCCTGCTCAGGGGTTGCGGCCCCCGGAGATATCACCACCCGCTCGGGCACCAACGCCACCGCTTCGTCGACCGTCAATTCGTCGTTGCGAAAGGTCCTGGTCTCAGCGCCCAACTCCTCCAGATACTGCACCAGATTGTAGGTAAAGGAGTCGTAGTTATCAAGTACCAGAAGCATGGGACGACTAGCGAGCCAGTCGCTCGATGACTTGCGCGATCAATCGCAATCCGAGATCGCCCTTGAGTGTCAGAATCGACTCGGGGTGGAACTGCACCGCCGCCAACGGCAGATCCCGGTGTTCGAGTGCCATAATTACCCCGTCCTCGGTCTGTGCCAGCACCTGGAAACACTCTGGCAGCTTATCCGGCAAGGCATAGAGCGAATGATAGCGCCCGGCAATAAACTCCACGGGAAAACCATCGAGGATTCCCTCCGGCGTGCATTGCACCGGCGAGCTCTTACCGTGCATCGGATAGGAGAGCACCCCCAACTCGCCGCCAAAGGCCTGGACTATGCCCTGCAAACCAAGACACACGCCGAAAGTCGGCAATTCGCGCCGCACGCATTCTTTGACCAAATCCGGCACCGCAAACTCTTCAGGCGTGCCCGGCCCCGGTGAGATAAAGACCAGGTCGGGATCGACATCGGCAAAAACACGGTCCAGGTCCGGCAATCCCCGCGGCCCACTACCGTCCTTCGACATCGCCGCGCGCACCGTCACCACCTCGGCCCCGGTCTGCCGCACATAGTCACCGAGCGTGTGCACGAAGGAGTCGCGATGGTCGACGAAGAGCACCCGCTTTCCCCGCCCAGAAGCCGCGATCGCAGTAGCGATGTCCTCCTTGGTGTCACTGACGCCGATCACCGCATTGATGAAGGCCTCGGCCTTGGTGCGGGTTTCGCGTTCCTCGTCATCCGGGTCTGAGTCACAAAGCAGGGTCGCCCCCACTCTCACCTTGGCGTCACCGCCCTCCAGGTGCACGGTGCGAATCGTGATCCCTGTATTGACCTCACCACTGAAGAGCAGCATGCCGATGCACCCCCCGTACCAACGCCTGGCCGAGTTTTCCAGATCTTCAATTTTCTGCATCGCCGCTGGTTTGGGCGCGCCAGTAAGCGTCACCGCCCACATGTGCGAAAGCAGCGCGTCGAAGCCGTCGCAGTCGTCTTTCAGCTCGCCGACTACATGGTCTACCGTGTGAAAAAGTTTCGAGTACTGCTCTATCATCCGCCGCCCGATCACTTTCACAGACCCCTCCTTGCAGATCCGCGCCTTGTCATTGCGGTCGACGTCGGTGCACATCGTCAGCTCAGCCTCGTCCTTCTTGGAATTGAGCAGATCGCGAATCTGTTCGGCGTCCTCGATCGGCGTTTTGCCGCGGCGAATCGTCCCCGAGATCGGACTAGTTTCAATAAAAGAGCCGTCAGCCCGCACGAACATCTCGGGCGAGGCGCCGACCAGATGCTCGCCGCCGAGGTTTATCAGAAATTCGTAGGGACTCGGGTTTACACGGCGAATATTCTCATAGAGGTCGCGCGGGCTGCCCGGATAACCGGCGCTGAGCACCTGGCTCGGCACGACCTCGAAAAAATCACCGCGTTCGGTCCCGGCGATCACCTCGCGCACCTTGTCGGCGTATTCACCCGGCGCGTGGTCGCAACAGACCTCGGTCCTCCCCCCGCGCACATAGGGCACCGCGTCCGTGCCGCGTTCCATCCCGGCGGTCGACAATCCGTCCAGGGCAAATTCATAACGATAGCGCAGCCCCTGTTCTTTCCTGTGGTCGACAACAATCAACTCGTCCGGTAAAAAGAGATGCAAATCGGGCTGGTCCTCCCGCCTTTCGTGGCGCAAGTCGATCGGTTCGAACTGGAAGACCAAGTCGTAACCCATCGAGCCGTACAAACCCAGGTGCCTTTCGCCCTCGGCCTGCATCTGCGCCACCAGCGCGCGCATAACGCTAAAAATCGTCGGCTGCTTCGAACGCTCCTCCTCGGGGAAATACGCGGGCATCGGCGCCACCGTGCCCACCAGTTCACCACCATCAGATGCCGGTGGCCTTGCAACCCCCGGCGGAGAATCTCCAACAGCACCTCACCGCGCGCGTTGAGCGCCCGGAAAACAAACTCTCTCTGCCTTGCCACCAGTTCCAAGGGCGGGTCGACGAAGCCGATATCCCAACGGCTGTAGCGGCCAGGATATTCGTAGCCACTGGAAAAGACGGCACCTCGATGTGTATTCAGCTTTTCGAGCAGCGCAGCAAGCGGCTGCTGCAGGGACAACCCCTCGGTCTCGCGCACGATCTCGACGCCGCCGGCCGTGCGGTAGTTGTCAATATGGGTGCTCATGATCTGTTCTCCATAAAAAAAACGCGGACACCACAGGGCGTCCGCGTTTTAAAAATCTCAGTTTATCGCAGTCTAGCGGTTGGACGCACCTACTCCCTTGCTCGAGGGATACCAAGAGCGCCACCATCGACGGTTGTCGTTAAAATTATTCATAAGTCTTCTACATGTCTATTAGGTTGCAGCGCTAAAAGTATAAGTGCCCTCGGCCATTGTCAAGTCGGCACCGATACCGCCGCGTCACACACTCTATACACCACCCGTCTTTCACAACTAACCCGCCAACGCCATCTGCAATAAATTGCCGCCCAAGATCAACTGCACCGCCGTTATGAATAACATTCCGTAGATCACCCGGTTAAACCACACGTCGCTAAAGCGCTCGTTTAAATAAACACCCAGCTTTACACCCACATAGGCCAATGGCGACAACAGCAGCGTCGTCATGAGAATGTCGGAGTTGAAGAGCCCGAGCCCCCAATAGGGCGGCAGCTTGAGTATGTTGAGGGAGGCGAAAAAGATAACCGTGGTGCCGACAAAGATATGGCGCGGGAACTGTTGCGGCAAAAGATAAACAACTACCGGTGGCGCGCCGGCGTGCGCGATCGTCGAGGTGAAACCGGCCGCCGCCCCCATCAGCGCGCCTTCCAACGAACTCGGCCTGCGCTTTTGTAGCGCCCCGAGAATTATAGTTCGGCCGAATTGGAAGCAAATAAAGAGCAGCGCTAAGCCGCCTAAACCCACTTCGAGCACGCGCTCGTGGTCGCTGAAATAACCGAAAAAAAAGGATCCCACGCCGATCCCTAACACCGAACCGGGCAGAAGCCTTACCACGCTTATTTTGTCGAAAGTCTCCCGGTAATGCCTGACCGCAAAGACATCGCAGGCAATCAATAACGGCAACAACAACGCCACCGCATCCGCCACCGAAACCGTCAACGCCATCAGCGGCGTAGCCAAGATGCCAATACCGCCGCCGAAACCGGCCTTAGCCACCCCGATCAATAACACCGCCGCCACCGCGCAAACCCAAAAGGCCGCCGGGTATTCGGGCAGCACTACTCGCCTTCGACGTGGGTCACTTCGATATCTAGGTCCTCGCGGTTAGCGACGCGTTCAACCTGACCGTCCTTGATCCACACCACCCGATCCGAGACGCTGAGCATCTTGTGGTCGTGCGTTGCCGAGATGATCGTCACCCCCGAGTCGCGGTTCATGTCGCGCAACAACTCGATGATCTCGGTACCCGTAGCCAAATCGAGGTTGGCCGTCGGTTCGTCGGCCAAGACCACCGCCGGGTCATTCGCCAAAGCGCGGGCGACGGCCACGCGCTGCTGCTGGCCGCCGGAAAGCTCATTAGGCTTGTGCGAATGGCGTTCTCCTAGCCCGACCTTGCCCAAGAGCTCCATACCCTTGTCGCGAGCCTCGTCGCTGGTTAGACCCGCGAAAACCATCGGCAAGGTGACGTTTTCGAGCGCGGTCATCACCGGGATCAGATTGAAGGACTGGAAGATATAACCGATCTTGCGGCAACGCAGCCAAGCGAGTTCGTAGGCATCGAGCTGAGCCACATCGACTTCGTCGATATAGACCTTACCTTCTGAAGGTTTGTCCAGTCCCCCCACCATATTGAAGAAGGTGCTCTTGCCCGAACCCGAAGGCCCCATGATCGACAGATACTCACCGGTGTAGATCTCCATATCCACCCCGCGCAGCGCATGCACCTCTATCTCGCCCATCTTGTAGACCTTCTTGACCTGCTGAGTCCGCACGACGGTGCGCTTTTCCTCTTTTGGGGCGGCAGTGGCCGCGCCTTCGGCCGTTTCGGTCATTTGTGTGTCTCCTATTAGGGAATCAAGTATCGGAGCGCATGGCCTCGACCGGCTCCATCTTGGCAGCGCGGTAGGCCGGCAACATAGCGCCGATCAGCGAGAGCGACGTACCCACGACCAAGGCGTAACCGGCCGACTCAGCAATCTTGCTCAGCGGAAAGTAGTCCAAGACATAACCGCCATAGTCCAACAACCCCAACAAAAAGGTCAGCGTAAAACCAATTATGATCCCCGCCGTGGTTCCCGCAAAACCCTGGAAGGTCGATTCGAGCAGGAAGAGCTTGACGATAAAGGAGTCCAAAGCCCCCAAGCACTTCATCGTGCCAATCTCGCGGAAGCGCTCGGTCACCGACATCAGCATGGCGTTGGCGATGCCCACAACACAGACCAAGAGCGAAAGGCTGATCAGCCAAGTCTGTTTTGATGCCTCCTCCAACATGCGGGCTTGGGCTTCGGCCGATGCCTCACCCGACTCAGCGAGACCGGTCTCAATACCATTTTTCTGCAAGAGCAGGTTTATCTCGCTCTTATTGACATCGCGCAAGCTCCCGATGATCGCGTTACTGCTCCACACCGACATCAAGAAGGCGATCGCCAAAATCACACCGCTAGTCGTAATCAGCGAGCGACCGAAACGAATCTTTAGGCTGCGGAAGCTAATCTCCGCCGCCTTGCTCATCGGCAGCACGATCTCCCGACCGCCCGCCAAACGCTTTTCAGACATATAGTTCTCCCGGCAAAAAGCCAGCGTTCACAATACGTAAAGAAGGGCGAAAAATCAATAGCCCGTGCCGGTGCGGCGTGCGAGAAGGGCACTGGCCTCGCCAAAAAGCCCCAGAGACTGCTCCACCTCTCCGTCCCCATCCAACCGCACTCGATAATACTGTTCGTCTCCCCAAAGCACGCGGGCAAAACCGGCTTTGAGTTCCCGATGCAAAAAATCCCGATGCGCAGCAAAATCCTCAGCGCCGACCTCCCAACCCTCGTCCCGCAGGAAAGCAGCAAAGGCTGCAACCCCTTCCTCGGGCACCTCGTAACCCATCAAGTAATCGGCAAAGTCCTGCGGCCAATCCCCCCGACCCCCGACCCATATCCCGCTAAAATCGGCGATCGCCCCACTCGAGAAGAGGTCGATCGCAAAATCAGAATATTCTTCGACGCGCAACAACACATCCGGGGTGATCCCGCCACCGCCATATACCGCACGACTAGAGGCCGTGTAGAAAATCTCCTTGCCGGCACGCAAGCTATCAATGCTATTGGGGTCCACGTCGTCGACCCCCGCCTTTATATACGCTTGGATATCGTCGGTGTAGGGCCGTTGGATCAGACGCCCAAGCGGCGTGTAATAGCGCGCCACGGTTAACAGCAGCAAACCACCGTTGCTGCGAAGCGGGAACTGTCCCTGAACCAAGCCCTTGCCGAAACTGGTCTGCCCCGTGACCAAGCCCAGATCGAGGTCTTGCACCGCACCCGCAACGATCTCAGAAGCCGAAGCGCTGCCGTGGTCGATCAGCACCACTAGCGGCAAGGGCTCGCCCTCACCCCAAAATGGGCGACGCGCCCGATACTCGTGTCGCGAATCGAATCCGCGACCTTCAGTATAGACGATTAACGATCCGCTGTCGACGAAATAGTCCGCGACCTCCACCGCCTGCTGCAAGAGACCGCCGCCATTGTCCCGCAAGTCGAGCAGCAAGCGCTTCATACCCTGAAGGCGCAGCGCTGCCAAGGCCCGCCCCAACTCCGCCGCCGTCGTCTCCGCAAAACGCACGATGCGCACATAACCCGTATTCCCGGCGAGCATAAAAACATAGGGCAGACTCTTCAGTTTGATGCGTTCGCGGCGGACCACGAAGTCGAGCAGCGCGTCTCGCCCCTGGCGCGAAACACCGAGCCGCACCGGCGAACCCCGCGGACCTCGCAATTTCTCAATCACCTCTTCGGTGGAAATGCCATCGGTCGGCACTCCTTCGATTTCGACAATATGATCGCCGGCCCGCAGCTTGCCATACGAGGGCGAACCGACGATCGGCGCAATGACCAACAACCGCCCCCGACGCACCTCGAAATAAATGCCGATGCCTTCAAAATCCCCGCGATAAGTCTCGGCCATATCCACGTATTCGGCCGCCGACAGATAATTCGAATGCGGGTCCAGTGCCGACAGCATACCGCGCACCACACCCCGTTGCAACGAGTCTGGCGAGACCGACAGTAAATACTGCCCCTGCACCTCCTGTAAAGCCTCGGCCAAAAGCCCCACTTGCGCGCGATCGTCCAAAGACCTGGGCTCCAGACCGAGTTCGCTGGGGCTGCGGTAGAGATTGTCGCCCGCGTCGAGCGCCGTCACCAAACCGTCGAGCCCAGCGTCGATAACACGCAAGCTGTCGACTTTGGCGACGTATTCGCGATGGATCTTGTCGCGGACCTCCAGCACCAGCCGCAGATCCGAGTCCCAAGCCGACGCGGCGCCCACCCATGAAATCCGATCCGATTTCGATCAGCGGCAATGGCGCAGTGTCGTTCGCCCCCCGCTCGGCGATCATCTCGGCAAACGAAACAGGCACCATACTGATGCGCAAACTCTTCGCGCCCCAATCCCGCCCCATCTGCTCCAGGAAAAGCGACATCGTGCTAGGCGTGAACACCAGTTGCTCAATCTCGTAATCCCGCACCAACCCCTCCAATTCACCGAACATCCCGAGCACAGGACGACCGGCCACCGGACGACCTCGTTGCTCTGGATCTTGACCGACTAAGCCGATCAAGTCGTAACGGGCCGCCCAAAATCTGCCGCCGTCTGGTCCGTGCCGACCAAAAGCGTCCGCAACCGGACCGAACGACCGCGCTGGTGCAACACCCACCGCGCGGCAAAGCGCCATCCGGCGATCAGCACCGTATTGCAGAAAAACGCCGCACCGGCGGCAAGGCGGGAGAAATTGTACGCTTTAAAGAAAAAGACCAAGGTCACGATGAAGGCGAAGCCCAGCGCTACCCCGACGATCGACCACAACGCCGAATAGCGGCGGCGATCATAGAGCCCCGTTACATAAAAAGCCAAAAGCCAAACTAGGGTCGAAACGCCATACACGGCGAGCCATTGGAAATCAGAATAGGGCGGCGGAGTCAACCAGCGCGTCGGCTGGGCATCAAGGCCGAAGATATAGCCAACATTCTCGATGCGATAAATAAAGGGCACCAGATCTTCATGATAGCGCACGGCCAACCCCAGCTTCAGACCACATAGCACCAATCCGACGTCGACAATCGGCAGAGCCAGGGCGCGAGCCGTTTTAAGCAGGAAGCGAAAAAAACCGTGCACGCCGATGCCCACCTGCAATAACCAGACTTCTTGACGAATATCGACATCGCCTGGCTCTTGCGATAAAGAATCCTGAGCGGCACCCCGCGACCGCTCTCGCCGCGAAAATGGATGATCTCCGTCGTCGGCACATAGTAGATCTTCCAACCGGCCTGGTGGATCCGATAACACCAGTCGATGTCCTCGCCATACATGAAGTAGTCCTCGTCGAGCAGGCCCACTTGATCCATCGCCGTCTTCCGCACCATCATACAAGAGCCAGAGATGACCTCGACCTCCTCGGTCCGTTCGGGATCCAGATACGTCATGTGGTAATGGGAGATAACCGGATGATCGGGAAACAGACGGCTCAAACCCGACATCTTGCAAAAGGCGGCCACTGGAGTCGGGAAACCACGGCGGCTGTCCATTTGCAGTGTGCCGTCGGGGTCGAGGATCTTGCAGCCGCAGGCCCCGGCCTCGGGGTGCGCGTCCAAAAACTCGACCATCGCGCTCAGCGTATCCCTGCGGACAATAGTATCGGTATTGATGATCAGCACGTATTCGCCGACCACCCGCCGTAGCGCCACGTTGTTGCCGGCGGCAAAACCGACATTGCCCTCGTTGCGGATCAACTTGACCTGGGGAAATTTCTCCTCCACCATCTCCACGCTGCCGTCCACCGAGGCATTGTCGGCGACAAAGACTTCAACTGCCATGCCTTCGGCCGCGTCGAGCACCGTGCGCAGGGCCTGTTCGGTCAAGTCGCGGGTGTTGTAACTCAGGAAAACGACGCTCAATCGCATGATTCAGCGCCTTGTCGAACGGCGGAACAGCTTATACCAGCTAAAGTAGAGGATCTGTTTGGCGAAAAGCAGGTATTCTTGCAGGTTGAGTTTGCTCGAACTAAACTGGCGATTGCGGAAGATAAAGGGCACCGAACGATGTTTGTCGTAGCGGCACTTGATAAGAACCTCTAGCAGAATCTTATAGCCCGACGAAGTGAGTTCGAAACCCTCTAAGACCTCGCGGCGCAAAAAGAAGTAACCGGAGAGCGGATCTTCGGCCCCGGTCAATAACTTAGCCGCCCCCACGCCGACCTGCGAGGTCAACTTGCGGTGCCAAGCCCACTTCTCGACCTTGCTGGTCTCGCCGAAACGGCTGCCCATGGCGAGATCGCATTCGCGCAAACTGCGGATCAACTCGGGCAGGATCGCCGGATCGTGGCTCAAGTCGGCGTCAATCACCCCGAGATAGGGCCTGTCGGACAGTGCGAAACCCTCCATCACCGCCGATCCCAACCCCAGCTTACCGGCTCGATGCACCACTTGCAGGGGGTATTGCGCCTTCAATTCTTCAGCCATCTGCCCGGTACCGTCGGGAGAGTTGTCATCGACGACGATCAGTTCTAAGTCGATATCCGGTTCAGCCGCAATAATCTCGAAAATCTCCTCGGCCAATAGCGGCAAGTTCTCCCGCTCGTTGTACGTCGGCGTTATCAGGGAAATCCGTAGTTTATCCATATAGAATCTCGTTAGCGGGCAAATTCGGGGAAATCGCGACAGAAATGCGGATCGCGTGCCAAGCGTTGTAACCCCTCGGAAAAACTCAACGGCCGACGGCCCAACACCGCTTCCAGCGCGTCGGTGCGCAGTCCCGAACGCAGAGGTCTGACCGCCAAGAGCCCTGCTTCCTGGGTTCGCACCGGTTGGATCAACCCGTAGTCGAGACCAAAGAAACGCGCCAGTTCCAACGCCAGTTCGTGCCGAGTCATAAAGGTTGCGCCGCCCATGTGGAACAGCCCCCTGGCTTCCTCACGGCACAAACCCACGAGCGCTCGGGCTAGGTCGTACACATAGGTCGGATTGCCCCATTGGTCGTCAAATACCCTTACCGACTCCCCACCCGACACCGCCTGCAATAGCCAGGTAGTAAAATTGGCCCCCGTTTCAGGGACATAGCCATAAAGCCAAAGCGTCCGCACGACCACGGCCCGCTCCAACCCCTGCAACAAGCGCTCGCTCTCCAGTTTGAGTTGACCGTAGGTAGACAACGGTTTCGTTCCCGCCTCTTCAGCATAGGGGCCGCTCTCGCCGTCAAAGACATAATCGGTGGAGATCTGCATTAAACCAACACCGGTATCGCCGCAGGCCGCCGCCAGGTTTCCGACGATTTCGACATTCGCCCACCGCGCCGCCGACGCGTCCTCTTCGCATCGGTCGACATTGGTCATCGCCGCCGTATTGATCACCCAATCGGGTTTCGTTTCGGCGACCAGCGCGGCCACCGCGGCGCGATCGGTCAGTTCGACCTGATGATAGAGCACATCACCCGCATCCACCCGACGCCCGCACCCCATCCACTCCGCCTCACCCTCCAGCGCGAGCAGACTGCGCCCCAAAAAACCGTTCGCTCCTGTAACCAGTATCTTCAAAGCCTTCATAGAGAAGATTCCGCCATCCCTCCATAACGCAACACGCCGTATGCCCGATCAGGTACTATGCGCAAACCACCCGCGAGCGTCGACGATCGCTCGATATCCCCACGCCGCCCATAAAACGCCAAGGCCAAGGCATTGCCGGCCGGCCGGCCGGCATCGCGGTGCGAGAAAAAACGGGGCAGAGGACCGATGGGTTCGGCGCGATTGTAAAAGGCGACGGGGCCGCCGAGTCGGTCTTCCATATATCGAGCGATCCGGTCAACCGCGTCGGCAAAACGCACTTCGCCGCTCACCTGGCCCAACTCCCACAGAGCCAAGGCCGCCAACGCCTGATCGACCAATAGCCCCGAAGCGTCACTATTCTGCGCACCACAAACATGCCGTACGCCACCATTATCGTCGATGCAATGCGCAAGCAACGCGTCACCTGCCTGCAGCGCCAAACGCTTTGCGCGGTCGTCTTCGAGCACCGTGCTCGCGGCAAGGCAGGCACGCATCAAGGCCGCCTGGCGATCGGCGTAGAAGGTCGGATCGGTCCATTGCTGCTCGGCGTCGATCCGGCGGCCGCGAAACACCCCTTCGTCCGCGGCGAAAAATTCACCTGCGATAAAGTCGAGTAATTCCCTGGCCGCGCTAAGATAGCGCGGCTGGCCAGCCTCCAAGAGCAGGTGCAACATCGCCGCCTGATCCAAAGCATCGATTTCGCGAACTGGCGCGTTCCAATCCGGCGTCGCCGAGTAGGCATAAAATGCGCCATTCGCGTAGAGCGGTGAATCGAGTATCGCGTCCAAACTGCGCAGAGCCATTTGTCGAGCCGGCTGTTCGTCGCGCGCATCGGCATACGCCAACAAAAAACGCAGCACCGAGGTTTCGAGGAACTTGCTTGGACCACCGAATCCGCCATAAGTAGAATCGTACGCCGCAACACACGCGCGATAAACGGCCGCGACTTCGAAGGACGCCTCTGCCTCCCGCTCTCCGCCAACGCGTTGCACTTTGTCGACGATTATTCCGCGTTTTTCTTCGTAAGCCAAGTGCAACCGGCGAAGATAAGGTTCGACATTGGCGGGCGGAATATCCACGGCCCGAGCAAATACCCGCCCATCGGGTAGCGCCGCGGTAGTGGCGAGCAATATCCGGACGTTTAAACGGGTCAACCCGGACGCTGACAAAGTTTTCCGCGATCAGTTGATTCAATCCAGAGGTCGGTGCGGGAAACAGTCCCTCGCAACCGGGTGCGGCTAAATAAATAAGTATCGGCCGATCTTCGCGTTGGGCCAAAGCCAACAACTGCTCGCCCCACCCCCCCCAAGCCATTTGGCCGTCGGTCCAGATCCACTCCGCCACCACCGTCGGATCTTCCATCGCAACCATTTCCGGCAACTCTTCATCAACGGGGGCACAGCCAGCTAAAAACAGCGCCAGAAACAACTTCATCATCGCAGATGAGCCGGTGGAGATGCCGTGTAATAAAACCATCACATCTTGTTTATATTCAATGATTTCTGATTTATTTTCAAAAGGCGATTTAATGTACGTAATAGCCCTATAAGCGTCAAGCGCTTCACCGGCGCACCAAGGACTTTCTCAGCAAGTCGGCTTAACCTATATTTTGTTGCTTACCATCTCCATACATAGGAGCACAAAATGGATCCAGTCGAAAAAGCCGTGCTCGGCAGCAGCGGTCTTGCCGTTACCCGTTTGGGATTGGGCTGCGCCGCCATCGGCGGTCTCTACGGCGACATACCCGACGAACAAGCAGTGCAAGTTGTGCATCGCGCCTTTCAATTGGGGCTCAACCTCGTGGATACCGCACCGCTCTACGGAGCAGGTAAGAGCGAAACCCGTCTAGGACTCGCCCTCAAAGAGGTTCCGCGCGACAACTATATACTCGCCTCCAAAGTCGGACGCATCCTGGTACCAACCGAAGCGGGTGAATCCGATGGGGGCATTTTCGAAAATCCGCCCCCTTTCAAGCCCGTTTTCGATTATAGCTACGACGGCGTTATGCGATCTTTCGAAGACAGCCTCAAACGCCTCGGCGTCGACCGCATCGACATTCTGCACATCCACGACCCGGACGACCACTGGGAAGAGGCGATCAGCGGTGCCTATCCGGCACTCGAAAAACTGCGCAGCGAAGGCGTCATCAGCGCCGTTAGCGCCGGCATGAACCAATGGGAAATGCTCGCCCGCTTCGCCCGCGAAGGCGACTTCGACTGCTTCCTGCTCGCTGGCCGCTACAGCCTGCTCGACCAAAGCTCGCTCGACGAGCTTTTGCCGCTGTGCGTGGAGAAAAACATCGGCATCATGGCCGGTGGCACCTACAATAGCGGTATCCTCGCCAAGGGTGCGCAACCCGGAGCCAAATACAACTACGGTGAAGCCCCACCCGAAATCATAGCCAAAGCCAAAGGCCTTGAAGAGGTCGCCGCCCGACACCAGATTGATCTCAAGGCGGCCGCCTCGCAATTCGTCTTCGCGCACCCGGCGATCACCACCATCATCCCCGGCACGCGACAGCCGGACAGGGTAAGCGAAAACTTCAACCTGCTCAAAGAAGAAATCCCCGCAGACTTCTGGGCCGAACTGCGCAGCGAGGGCCTAATCCACAAAGACGCCCCCTTGCCATGAGCATATGCATCACCGGTGGCGCCGGCTTTGTCGGCTCCAGCCTAGCGCGCCGCTACCGCGCGCGCTATCCCGAACGCCGTATCCTCGCCTTCGACAATCTCAAGCGACGCGGCGCGGAATTCAATCTCGCCGATTTCAAAGCGCAGGATATCGAGTTCGAACACGGCGATGTGCGCATCGCCGGTGACCTCGAATCGATCGTTGGCGACTTCGACCTGCTGATCGACGCTTCGGCCGAGCCGTCGGCGCACGCCGGAGCCGACGGCTCGCCCGATTATCTCATCGACACGAATCTCGGCGGCACACTCCATTGCCTAGAATGGGCGCGCAAGCGCGGTAGCGCCTTGCTCTTTTTGTCCACCTCGCGCGTCTATTCACTGCCCGCCCTGCGCCAATTGCCGTTGCGCGAGGAGCAGACAAGGCTCAGCGTAGACACGACACAGACCTTGCCGAGGGGGCTGTCGGCTGCGGGCATTGACGAGACTTTCGACACCTCGCGCCACCGCTCGCTCTACGGCGCGACCAAACTCGCCTCCGAACTCTTCGTGCAAGAGTACTGCGCCACCTACGGCCTGAAGGCCATCATCAATCGCTGCGGCGTCATCGCCGGCCCCGGCCAATGGGGCAAAGTGGACCAAGGCGTCTACACCCTGTGGGTCGCCCGACACTATTTCGGCATCGGGCTGACCTATATGGGTTTCGGCGGACAAGGCAAGCAAGTCCGTGATCTCTTGCACCCCGACGATCTCTTTGCCCTCGTCGAAGCCCAGGGCAAATGTCCCGACGCCTGGACCGGCGAGGTCTTCAACGCCGGCGGCGGCCTGGCTGGCTCGACCTCCCTGATCGAATATACCCAGCTCTGCGAAGAGGCGACGGGCCAGACAATCGAAATCGGCTCGGTACCCGAGACCCGCCCCGCGGACATCCCCTATTATATAACCGACAACGGCAAAGTCAGTTCGGCCTTCAACTGGAGCCCGCAAAAAAACGCACGGGATATCGTATTCGACACCCACACCTGGCTCGCTGAAAACCACGACCTGGTCCACAGCGTCTTCACCTAGCGATCGGAATGAGTTTCCATTGAGCATCGTCCTAATCACCGGCTCGGCCGGCCTCATCGGCAGCGAAGCGAGCCGCTTCTTTCACGAACGCGGCTTCGACATCGTTGGCGTCGACAACAATATGCGCCAATACTTTTTCGGCGAAGACGGCTCGACCACCTGGAACCG
>LWDU01000776.1_pt1 | contig 18208 bp, 19 predicted proteins | sample 727161 | NCBI WGS metagenome assembly LWDU01 (sample SAMN04566230, study PRJNA314399) | hydrothermal vent metagenome | isolation source: deep sea hydrothermal plume seawater | place: Mexico: Gulf of California, Guaymas Basin | collected 2004-07-11
TTCAAAGTGGATTTTACATAATCTGCCAGGGTAGGTAAAGGATCACCCCAATTTCTATCTTTCCAAGGATCTGTAGATTCTTTTTTTACAGATTTAGTAATAGCTTTTCTACGATTTCTCAAATATTCATCGCTATCATCTGAATCACCATCATTATCTATATCATCATCTTCCTGTCCTACTGTATCCAATTCTTCCTCATCTGCTTCATCTAAATCATAATATCTATTAATAATATGCCCCATATCTTCATATAATGCACTCATTCTTTCTTGAAGTGATTTTGCTTCAGTGGAAATTTTACTAAATTGTCCTGAAAGAGCACCTAATTCTTTCATATTACGATTAACAGTAATTTTATCAAACCATTCTTCGGTTTCACTTAAAGCATGTTGTCTAGATGTTTTTGCTAAATAAGAAAGAGTTTCAGCAACACTTTTTAGATCATGTTTACCATAAATTGCTTCACCTAACTTTGGAAATGCTTTCAATGCATGATTAAATTTACCTGCATTGACTGGTGCGTGAGTTTCCTCTTCTTCAACAAGACTTTTTAATTTAATAGTAGGAGTCTTATCTTCACTTTTTGGTTTAATTTTAGTTCTAAATATATCCATATCCATCATTGCTGGTCGAGATACAAATCCTCCAGCTATAATATGTTCTTTGATTAAATTTTTCAGTTTTATTTTTTTAGCCATTTTAATTCTCCATGCTTATCTTAATTTTCCAGTAGGTGTATATCGTCTGAATCCACTTCTTACCTTAGTCCATAATTGTTGTATAAAATTTATTTCTCCAAAGTGTGTTCGTCGAACATTACCTTGTTGAAGTCCTCTTTGTAAATCCATTGCATCATACTTATGACTTTTTACTCCATTCATCATAGTCTTAATAACTTGTTCTGATGCTTTACCTAAAATCTTTGACATTTTAACAAGATCAATATCAACTTGTTTAGATGCTTCTGGTGAACTAAATGCAGGAACTTCATTCAATTCTCTTTCCATTATATTTTTATATGATGATTTCATTTAACTCTTTCCTTTTTAATTCTTACATGCTTCCAAGCTTCTGAACCAATATTGTCTTCCATATACCGTTCCGCTGCCTTCTTTGAATTAAACACTGCTCTCATACCACCATAAATATGTTTAGGAACGGTTAAAACAAATTTATAATCCGAAGCTTCTAAAACATCATTCTTTTCAAGAATAAAGTCATTCCATTTACGCCAACTAAAAGTTTTATGCATTTTCATTATGCACCTCGCAAAATATCATTAATAATAGATTCTGCTTTACAATAATCACCACAAGTTCTACCTGTAGGATTCTGACGATCTACTGATTCTTGCATTGGATACATAAAAGCTCCCTGTGTAGATGGATTGGAAACGAAGTCAAATGCTATCAATTCAAAATCTGGTTGTACTTCTTGTGTATCCTCATCACCATCACCTGATTCTGATACAGTTTCTACTGAACCCATTCCTCTAGATGAAATACCCAACTTAATACCTGCTTTAAATAATTCTGTTAAAATATTACCTGCTGGAGTTCCTAATACCTCTACTGTACCAACCAAATCATGATTATTCCAATGCATTTCTTTAATATTGTGAGAAACATTTTGTAAGTTTACTACCGAACTTTCTGGATGATCTAATTCACCTAAAGCTCGTTGTTCTTTAATAAAAGATTCCGTATATTTTTTAGCTTCTCTCATCAATACTTCTTTTGGGTAAACTCTTCCGTTTTGATTTTTAGACTCTGCCCTCTGTAATACTCCTCGAACAACTAATCTACCTTGATTTTCTTTCATAGATTCATTTATTTGTTCTTTTGTTATTTCAAATGGTAAATAATCTACTAACAATTCTCGATTCATAATTACTTAACTCCTCTAAGTATTTTCAACGCTTCTCTCATATAAGCAGTTACATTCTTTTTATAAGATTTGTCTAATGCTTTAGATGCATCTTTTGTATGCGGATATTCTTTTAAATATTTTTTTATTCTACCTAAACTATCCCGCATTTCTTCTTCTGAGCGAATAAGAGCTATTTTAGCCCTTTTTAACTTTCGCCTATCAACTACTTCCTGCTCAAAAATTAAATTTTTTAATTTCAACATTAATATAATTGCCCAACTCGTTTCGCCAACTTAATTAATCGTTCACTAATTCTTCGCATCGCCTTATGAGTATTTTTCCAATATGTCCTCGAATCAACTCCCATCTCAGTCTTCAATCTTACATTCATTTTAGTCAATTTATCAATTTCTGTAAGGTGGTCTCGAATCTCTCTCATAGAGCGACCAATTTTCTGTTTGGGTGTTATAGTATCATCATTTCTATAATCGTGGTATTTACCTTCAACAATTTTATATCCAGTTGAATTAGTAGCTACCTTTTTCTCCTTCTTCTTACTAGATTTCCCCTTACCTCTAAATGCAAATGGAGTATTATATGCACCTGCTCCACTACTAAAAGATGTTTCTTCTAGATTCTTCTCGTCTAACAATTCTATTATTGTTTTACGAATGAAGTTTTTTAGATTTTCTTGAGACATCTTCTAATTCCTTAACAAGTTCATAATACCGCATTAGAGTAATTACTTTATTTTCAGTCTCTTTACTATTCTCTGAAAGTGTATCAGCCTGTGCAATTACTTCTTTTAATTTTATACTAGTAATATCATCAGTTACACTAGGTACCAAATTTTTCAAAGTTTCCTTAATATTAATTACTTCACCCTCTATAAATTCTGATAATGAATTTGTATTTGATACATTATTAATATATTTTCTCAAAACTCCTTTTTGAGCATGACTTAATGTACTGTATTTTTTATTAAATTTTTCAACCATTAAAGTATAAGCTAATAATTTAACGTCTGTAGACTCATCAATATATTCTTGAGCTAATTCACTTTTTGGTTTCTGTTTAGAAATTACTGTAATTAGCGATTCTACTATAAAATCTCTAGATTCTACAATTTCTTTTGGATTTATATCTTCCCCAGTAGTTTCATATAAAAATAATTTATAAATAGATGCTAATCGTCTATAATTTGGCATTCTAGTAGAAAATAACGCACCTACATCATAAGTTTCTTTAATATCTTTAATAAGATTAAACTTTTCTGATCTAAGTGTTTTATTTGAAAGTCTTTGTCTACTTTTAATTACAGCGTCCACCAATCGATCTGCCTTATCTCGACGTTTATATGTTTCCGTCGTAAGTATATTATATAATTCTAACTCTTTACCTAGAGTAGAATTTTTATGAAAATGTTTCTTTATCAAAGCAACTGCCTTTGACTCTACATTTTCCATTATATCCGCAGTCACCTGCCGGGTCAATACTTCAAATAGCACACCAGTATTTTTAATCTTAGTGTGTCTTAATCGTTTAGACATATATCACTCCAATACAGTTATTCATAAATAAATATAAAACTTCTTAAATTATGATTAACTTTCCTTGTTATTAACATCTTCTTTATACTCCTCGTGTAGTTCGTCAACTTCATTTATTAGCTTTATATCAGAGTTACGAAGTGAAGTATTCTTAAGCTTATCCAAATGAGCTAACGCCATAACTTTACCGTATTTTGGATTACTAGATGCTTGTTTTTTCTTTTCATGCGCCCCCAATGGGTCTCTGCCTCTAATATGACTATCTTTTTTATAATGTGATGGTTCCTTGGGTCTACCTGCACCTTCCCAGCCACCTTCTGGACTTCCACCCTCTGGACCTAAATCATCATTTTCTAATTCATGTCCAGTTCTTCCCATCGCCATATCTGAAGGTGTTCCTTGTGATTCCCCAGATTTCGCTGGATCGTTTCCTTCAGATTCTATCTGAGCTCTTCTAAATTTTTGTTTATAATCATATACAATCTTATTATCTTCTGCTTTAATTTCATCATCTGTAAACTTAAATATATTTTTATAAATCCACTCTGTAGAAAGTAACCCATCACTTATCATAGACGATGCAAGAGAAGTTTTTTCATTCCAAAGTGAAATTTTTTCTTGTTCATATATTGTAGAAGGACTCATCAACTCTAAATCAAAATTAACTAATTCTTCATCTGTAAATCCTTGAGCATACAAATGAACAATACCAATCTTCATTAATTCACTCATTACAATTCTTTGAATTCTTTCAATAGTACGAGCAAATCTTACATCTTCTGCTGCAAGTGTTGCCTTTTCTCCAACATTCTCATCAAATCCCAAATATGGTTTTGGTATACGTAATGAAGCCAATAATTTATTTCTTAAATACTCAATATCTTCTACTGCTTCATAAGTTAATCCTGGTAATGAATCAACTGCAGTTCCACTATCACCCCCACGAACTGGCATAAAGAAATCTTCTGTAATATTTTGCATATTATATCTAAGATTATATTCTCCAGTTGCTTTATCTACAACGGGGGCTTTTTTCATCTTATCAATAATTTGATTCATATAATTATCAACTTCTGCAGGTGGTATATTTCCAATATCAACTTTAAATATTCTTTTTTCAGGTGCTCTCATAATTCTATGAATCAACATAGCATCTTCCATAAGAGATAACTGTTTCCAAGTCTTTCTACCACCTTCAATCATTGATTTACCATAAGGAAGATAATTTGAATCGGAAAGTAATCTAAAATGTGCTATTTCATAATTTTCAAAATCTTCTACCCTATTGCTAATAGAATGTTGTGCAGCTCCGCCAGAAGTTCCTGATTCTAATTTAAATTTTACATATTCTGGATTCTCTGGATCTTCGTTTTCTAATCTAGTTACATCATAAACAGATAAAGGTTCTACATTTCTAATACCAAAACGTTCATCAATATCTAATCTTAAATAAAAATCACCATATTTACACATATTACGAACCCAAGGCCATAAATTAAATTCTATATTTAATACATCGTAATATAAATTATGTAAAATTTTAAAAATTTGATCATTTGGTGTATTTATTTCAAGAACATTTCCATACTCACTTTTCATAGTAGATTCATCTGCATATATATCTAACGCAGAAGAAAGTATAGCATCACCGTCCATTGCTTCATAATCTCTAAATAACCCAAGTCGTAACGACTTAACTAATTGATTATCTGAGTAACCAGATAATCCCGCACCACCAGTGGAATAAATCTTTTTATATCTATCAATCAACCCCCTAGTTGGCATATATTGAGATTTACTAGTATCAACTACTTTTAATCGTCGTCCACCAACGTTTCTAACAATTACGCTAGTTGAAAATAATCTCTTTAATCTATTTCTTAAGCTTTTATCAGCCATTTTTACCTCTTTATTTTATTAACCAAGTTAAATCTTCTCTTTTTTTATCAATTTCCCATGTCCAACTATCATTTTCATCAGTTTGCTTATATATTCCTGGATTCATAGCTATATTAGAAATAGCTTTCTTCTGTATTTCTATTCCTTCCGCTCTTAAACGTAAAGCGGTATCTCGTATCCATAAAGCAATACCAAAAGAAATAACCAAATCATCATTATATCCAGTCATTGCTTCTGCCCTATTATTGTTATATATAAATACGAACAACTCATCTATTAGACGCGAAGAATAAACCTCAACTGCTTTCTCTCTAAAAAATTCTTCTAATTTTGCTATAACCAATGGTCTTGTCTTCATAGACATTGTAAACCCAGGAACCATTTGTTTTTCTTGTCCATAAATTTTATTTGTCATTTGTTTTTGTGTATCTACCACTTGTAAATCTTTACTCATATAAAATAAGTTTTCATATTCTCTATCTATACATTGTTGTATAGCTGCCCACCCAATTGATGCATTTTCAACAACAAGTAATGCATTATTATATTCCTGAGATATATTTACAAGTAAGTTACCAAAATCTTTAGTTCCAATCTTACCTTTATATTCCGCTACTTGTTTACAATCTTCTACATCCATAACATGAAATGCAGAATAATCTGTTCCATCGCCCCTACTTACATCTGCACTCACTACATAACTCTTTGTATAATTTGGTGGCTCCCATATCCAAACATTACTATCTACTCCTCGCCTTTCAATTGGGTCTCTAACATGATCAGTTTTATATTCTTCTAAAATAACACCATCAATTACCATCTGACCTGATGTTACAAAATCACAATCACATTCTTGTGCAGCTGCTGAAGGACCTAATAATTTATCTTGATGATCTCTCCACTCTTGGTCTCTATCTGGATGTACTGTCCAATGTAATTTTAAAATATTCCACTCATTTAAACCATCTTCAGCATCTATCCAAGTTTTGTGAAACCAATTACCAACACCATTTGGTGTAGAAAGTGCAATACACCTACCACCTAATGCCAAAGTTTGAGATGCGGCAGTCCATATTGAATCTATTCTAGGAATAAATGCAGCTTCATCTAAAATTAATAATGACAGTGCTTCTGATCTACCAGCCTCTTCAGAACTTGCTACTGCTTTTATTTGAGACCCGTTCTTATATCTTAATGACAATTTATTGTCTTCTACACATTTTTGTTTCAACCAAGTTGGTAAACTAGCATGCATTACTCTAACTTTAGTAACCAAATTTTTAGCTACATCTTGTTTAGTTGCAATAACCAATATATTCTTATCATCATAAAATGTCATCATCCATAATGCGTATCCTGCAGTAAGTGTTGATATACCTAATTGACGAGCCTTTAAAAGAACATTATAATCATTATTAACAAATTCTTTTAAAGTTTTCTCTTGATAATCGTATAAATCAAATTTTATTTTACCTTTTTGTGGATGTTGTATATAACAATATCTTCTTAAAAAATGCACTGGATCTTTTGCACACTTTTTAAATTCTCGTCTAATAGCTTCTTTTATTTGTTTTTTATCTGTATTCATTGTTATAAAATATTAGTTATACGATTAAAAGTATACGTTATCGTCGCAGATATAATTGCTCCGGATGTAAAATATAACCATTTATTTTCGTACCAAGAAGGTTTAACCAATTTAACTTTTTTTTCAAGTAATTCCGTATCACTCTCTAATATTTCAATCTTTTCTTCCAACTGTGCGGTCAAAGTACTATCAGTGCGCACTATTTCCCTATAATTAAATATCAAGTCTCTACTTCAAACTGTAAATTCTGAACATTTATTGCAATTCTTTTTGATTCTTCCTCAGTGAGCGTAATTTGAGCAGAACAAAATGCAGTTATTAATAATATTAATATCCATTTCATTATAATTCGAATGATCCAATTATCTCAATAATGTTACGACAGTAGAACCGCCAGTTACTACTTTACTCAACGCAATTGGATATATTTCTTTAGCCGTCACGGGGTTAGTACCTCCAACTATTGTTCCACTTCCATTAACTGGAGTTAAAGTATAGTTAGTTCCTGTATGCACCATAAATGCTGTACTAAAATTTGAACCCGTTGCCGAATATGTTGTACTTGCCGCAACGACATTTACAACTTCTCCATATGCATTTTGAGTAACATCAATTGCTTTAGTTCTACCTACAAATGATCCTTGTACTGCTGTTGCCATGATTTACTCCTATTTTTTTGCAAATTTTCTCAAAAAATCTTCAGCGTCTTTTGAATCTTTAATTTCTTTACGCTTCTTACTACCTTTTTTAACACTTTTTATTTCTTTTTCTATATCTGCAGCCTTAGTTTTTAAATTTTTAGATTCTTTTTTTGTTGTTTTAATCGCTTTACCGATAGATTTAATTTTCTTAGCTGAATCTTTTAATTTTTTATCAATCTTTTTTACTTTTGCCCGTTTTATGGCTGATGCTTTGCCTGATATTCCTAGAAAAGCTAAAATTAGAGCTATAATTTTTCCCAAAGCTATAACTCCCGTTTTATTTTAGTAATATATTTAGCTAATTCCCTTCGATCCAACCCCAAACCATCAATTATTTTAGCTAATGCTGCAATCTGTTTCCGACGATTTAATTTAGCGCCTTTTATAGCACTAACTGCCTTATCTAAAAATCTTTGTGCTTGAGCTGGTAATTTTACATCAAGTTTATCTAATCCACCATCTGGCTGTTTTTCTGCCATAATAGATTTAATTTCTTCTCGTACCAAACTTCTAAGTTTATTTATGTCTGACATTAACTTCTCCTATTGTATATAATCCTACACCTATAAATATATAAATATATTAAATTGATTCTTCCAATTTCTTTAAATATTTTTCAGCTTCTTCAATTTCTTTATTGATATGATCTTTATCTACTTCCCACTGTTCTTCATCAAGTGAATATCCATCTGGTTTAACTTGATTAAAAAAAGAAACTGTATCTGGAGCTTCTTTCCACTCCTCAATAGATTGTTTTAATTCTCTTATATAAGCTTTCTTATTTTCTTTAACAGTTTCTTCAACATGGTATGTTAATTTTCCCTGTACGGCTAATTTATTCTCAAATTCTACCTGACAATCCAAACAATGCCCATGTCTATTATAATATTGAGTATCTATTCTTTTTTTCATTATATTTTTACAAGATGGACACCATAGTGGAGTTTCTTTTAATTCTTTAGCCCTCTTTTCATCCATTTCGTTTCTAAACTCTTTATCAACCCCTGAAACAAATATTCGTTTTTCAGGAGCTCCTCCCTTAATAATGCTTTGTAATGCTTCGTTTTGTCTTTTATTTTCTTTACTATATCCTGACATAATTACCTCTAAAAAGTTAATAACCCTAAAATTTGATTTACAGGTGCGAATGCTCCTGTAAATTTGTAAACTTTACCTTTATACTTAAATACTATACCTTCTGACGGAACAATTGAAGATAGTCCACCTATTTTATTCAATTTATCTAATTGAAGTTTTAAGGTTTCTATTTTTTTAATATCTCCACCACGCTTTACTTTACTAATTGCACTAATTACATCTTTTCTTATCTTTTGTACTGCCTTTGTGGGTGATGCAGCTAAATATCCACTAATATTCTTTAAAATTTCCGTTCCTACTGCAAAAAATAAAACTTCAAAAGGTCTCATATTCTGTTTTACCATTTTTTGATGATTTAAATCCTTTTTTATATCTACTATCTTATATGACTTATCAAAAAATGCCCATCTCTTCCCCAACTTCTCCACTATATCATCTGTAATATTCATAAAATCGGTTTGGTTTGCCCCATTCATGATATATTCCTGCCAGAACATTTCATGATACATAGATAATGGATCTGTATCCTTTAATGCATATTCTTTTTGTAATTTACTCAACCTACTTAAAAAAGTTTTCTTCTTAGCATCAAAATTTTGTGATTTAGGAACACTTAAAAATTGTGGTTTACCAATTTTATAATGTTTTTGTATATGTTGATTAACTTGTTTAATCATTCCTGCTAACATTCTCGCAGATCCTTTCGGCTGTCCTGTGGGATTTCCACTATCATCATATTCTAAAGTACCGTGAAATACTATTTGAGCTTTATCATAGTCTATTACATTTGATGACTTAGGCCACATAACTTCTAAATTCATCCATCTTTTACCATTTCCAAAAATCTTTTCTTTTTGAGCGTCTGATAAAGCTCCTACAGATTTACTTAAATCTTTCATTGCAAAAACAAATGCATTTTTAATATCTCCCCTACCTGCAAACTTAGAAGCTACTCCTTTAGTAGTCATAGATTTTGCACCAAAATTCTTTAGTTGTCCTTTGTTTCTAGCTGTAACTAATTTTCCATCTTTCCAACTAATCATTAAATTTTGACCATCTAGTTTTTCTGTAACACCATCTTCTCTATTAAGATTTCCACCTAATCCATCTGTAATTATTTTCTTTAAATCTCCAAATGTCAAATCTTTGTCATCAAAAGGATGATTCATATGTCCATATGCTCCACCTTCAATTATTAAATCTAAATCCTCAACTATTGATATTTTTTCAGACAAGCTTTTTACATATTTTTTAGCCGCCTTATCACCTTTAGTCTTTGCTACCCATTGAACTGCACTTCTACGACTAACTGTTTTCTTTCTACCTTTTGGATTAGGATTTTTTACTGTATCGGGTGCGGATGTTTTTGCTTTCTTTTCAGCATCTGCTTTCTTTTGTTTCCTAGCTTTATATGCTCTATAAGCACCAAATGAAAGACCCGCAGCCATTGTTCCAACACGACCAAACGCCTTTACATATGGAGCAGTCAAACCTGTCGCTGCTCCCACTGCAGTTAATACTAAAAACTTAGTTCCCATTTCTCCACTAAATAAATCTGCAAATGAAACTTCACCAAGTGCTGCTGCTGATGCGGCTGCTGATAAATCTAAATCATATTCTGGGTCTCCGATGAAAGTCATCTTTGTCCATGCATAAGTTACCGCCGCGGCTGCAGCTATACCCATTACTCTTTTTAGTTTTGGATGATTTTTTAAGTAATCATCTAATTTAACTAATGCCTTTTCTTTCTTTTGTCCAAACTTAGTTTGTGATAATTTATGTGCTATCTTATCAGGAACATAATTGATAATTTTTTGATATGCCTTAAATCCTTTCTTAGCCATCTCAAATACTTTCTTAACACTAAAATCATTTAACTTAGCAACAGAAAAAGTATTTTTGTTCATCATTGTTTTTCTAATTCTACTAAGTGGTTGCTTTGCCTTTTTAGACCAGTCCTTTAAAAAATTATTAAACTTTATTCCTTCTTCTAATGTCATCCTTTCATCAATTTCTAAAATCAATTTTAGATTTTCATTTATTGATTCTTGTTTTTTTCCTTTACTTTGTGAACTAATTGCACTTGCATGAGTAGCACCTGGAGCTACTAAAACTTTATAACCAAGATTTTCATATTCTTCCATCTTTCTTGCCATATTATCTCGTCTTGCTTGATTCCATTCAAGTTGAGCTCTACCTACTTCACCATCACCTGATGAGCCATCAAAATCTTCTGGATAATTTAGTTTTTCTAATTGTTTAATTTCACTATCATCTGCTGGTGGAAAACTACCTGTATATCCATTGTCTATTAAAAATTGTTTACCATCTTCGGTTAGATAGTCCTTATGTTCTTCACCGTCATCACCTTGTCCTACCAAGTTAGAATATATTGCTCCACTCATTTGTGATGGTGTATATGGTTTTTTAGTTTTTGGATCTGTTCCCATTTTTTCGGCTAAAGCTTTATAGATAGGTGCTTTTTTGTATCCATCCCATTGATTGTTAAACTTACCATCCCATGAGTCTACTTCACCACCAGATTGTGAAACTGCATTAGCGACAATTTCTTGTTCAGACCCTTCCCAATAATGATGTGGATTACCGTCAGCATCTACACCCAATCCACCTTCAGACAAAAATATAATCTTTTCACCTTTATTATCTTTTATAAATTTTTCAACCCCTTTCATTACAGGATCTTCTATAAATTCTTTAGCTGTAGCACGTGCACTTACATCAGCAAGGTAATCTTCGTCCTTTTCTCCGTCATCATAATCTTCGGGATTTGGTTTTCCTGGAAGATGGGCTGTTCCTACAACAAGACTATTTTCATCCTCAACTACATAATGTTTAGCGTGAATTTCTTTACGTTCCTTTTCACTATTGTCATCTTCCAAATCCAAAAATGGATTACCGAATGGGTCAATACTTCTTTCTTTTTTACCTGATGGATTATCAGGTACCGGTTCTTTATCAGTATCGTGTTTAGCTATATATTTTTGTTGACCTTTCACGGACTTATCCGTCCAATATTCTGGACTCCATATATCGATTTGGCCCGCTTCTATTAGCAATTCTTTATTCCACCACTCTTTTGAAAATAACTTTGATTCTTTTAAATCGGTATTTGATGTTTCAGCATCTGCACCTGGTAATACTGGTTCTTGTACTTGTACTTTTAATACATTATCTTCTAAACCTAACCACTTAATAACCTCAAATCCTAAACCAGACAATACAAAATTTAATCTTTCTTTATACTTGTTATGTAAAGAACGTTCACTCTGTCTACCCTTTATTCCTACAGTTCCATAAGATGGTGTAGGCATAAATCTATACTTTAATGTATAATCAAACGCTGGGTCATGTGCTTCATCAGCAAGCATATAATTTAAAACTACCCATCCAGTTTCTTTAAAGATAGAATCTAACCAAGCTTTAGAAGATTTTTTATACTCCCTAAAACCTTTATAATAATGAGCTGGTCCATCATCTATAGGAGCATTAGCCTGAAAAGTAGCTTCATTCAAATATTTTGATACATCTACATCCGTTAAAAAATCTTGTATAAGTTCTTTTGTTACTACAACATCTTCACCAAATAATTTTTTAAATTTATTAGTCATCATATTATAAACACCTTTATCAAAATAACCAAATGCCTGTTTAAATAATTTTTGTCTTGCACTATCATCAAATTTTGGTGAACCAAGTAATTGTCTCATAGCAGTACCACTTACTTCCATACCACCTGCCTGTATAGAAAAATGTGGAGCGGTTAAAATATATCCATGTTTGTAATGTCCCTCTAAATTATTCTTATTCTTTTTATAATCTTGATAATAAGTTTTTCCACCACTTTTCTTTGTTCCTCCTGCCAATCTTCCGGCATCCTTTTCTCCGAATATATAAACGACTGCAGTAGTATCTTTATCAAACTTTTTTAATACAGTAGTTGCTACATATGGTATCTTTTCTTTAACAATTTTATTAGATGGAATTCCCATTTTAAGCATATGTCGTTTCTTCTCTTTAAAATTCATTGGATGCTTAGGTGGTTTTTTAATATCTGATGTAGTTATATAAGCATCATCAAATTGTTTTTTCATCCACTCATATACTTTTTTATGGTGTGGGCCAAATGGTTGAAATCTACCTGCATATATTCCTACTATTTTTTTAATTTTTGAAGTTTCCTCTTTAAATAATTTATCAGATTTCCAAATATCTTTTGGATCTTGTGTCATATCTAAAACTTGTATTCTGACCTTCTTAACATCATGTTTTTTAGTTAAGATTTGAACTATTTTTTTTGCTTCAGAATGTGATTTAGCTTTAGTATAGAGTATATCTTCGTGACTCTTACCTGGAGCAATACCCCAAATTACAAATTCTTTTTTACTATTTTCATTTATATTTTCTCCAAGTAATCTTAATAATTGTGTCATTACTAATGGATTTTGAGTAAGAAAAGATTGTAATTTACTCATATTCTTCGCATAATTTTTTGGTAACAGATTTTTATCAATTAATGTTTTCAATGCCCTTTTCATTTTTGGTTTATTTACAAATTCCAAAATAAAATCTTCATCAACTTTTAAACCACCCTTATCCATTTTATCACTAAATTTTTTCAATTTATCATATGTTCTAAATTGTTTTAACTTTCTTTGTTTTGCTAATTTCATAACATCAACATTTTTAACTCTCATATGTTGTTTTACTATATAATAAATATCAGATATTTCTTAACTAATTTAGCAGAAACATGTTCATGCCCATAATGAGTTGGATGTCCTTTTTTTGGATGAATACCTGCGGTTTCATCTTTACCTATATCGTGGAATAATGCAGCTACTGCCAAATCTATATCACCTGGATTCAATTTCATTGCTCTATTAACAACGGTTATAGTATGTTTTAAAACATTACCCTCTGGATGAGCATCTTTTCTCTGCTTTACCTTTTTTAAATCCATTACTCTCTTTTTTAAATCAGATGGTAATGCAGTATATAAATCTCTAAATGATTTAATTGGTCTAACTGCTATTTCATTTAAAAATTTCTCTTTCTCCTTTGTTTTTATTGCTTTACCTATTTCAGGTCCTTTTAAATCTTTAGAAACATCCATCTTTACAACATCTTTTTCATTACCAATTAATTTTCCATATTCCTTTATTTGAGCAATTGTTAAATTAGTTTTTTCTTGAAACTTCTTAAACATATAAATTTCTTCAGATTTAAAATTCTGTAATGATACTAAAAATAATACATTTGTAGATTCCTTAACTGTGTATCGCATGGAATTTAATTTATTACCTAATTTACTTGGTTTATTGTCTTTTAACAAATATGCAAGTTGTACTATATAATCGTTAGAATTTATAAATTTTTTATTTATGTTAAGTCCTGGCAATATCTGCTGTAACATTTTAAGATTATCAACTAATTTGAGATATTTACTTGGCGATTTAGCTTTAGATAAACTTTTTACAAACTCTTCTCGTATTCTTTCTCCACTAACACCTTTTATACTTGGATCTTTTTTTAGTGCCGATAATGTATCTGGATGAATTTTGCCTCCAATAGTTGCCTGGAATCTTAATGCCCTCAATTTTCTTAATGGGTCTTCATCAAATCTTTCATCTGCTAATCCTACTGTACGAACTTGTTTCTTTTTTAAATCTTTAATTCCACCTACCAAATCTACTATAGTATTTTTATCAATATCATAAAATAAAGCATTGATAGTAAGGTCTCTACGTTTAACATCTCCTTTTATATCAGTAAAATCTACCGCATCTGGTCTCCTACCTTTACCAATATCTTTTCTAAATGTAGCAATCTCATGACCATTCACCATAACAACACCAAATGATTTACCAATCTCTAAAGTTTTAAATCCACCCTGTTTTGCAATTGCCAATACTTCATCTGGTTTTGCGTCGGTTGCCATATCATAGTCTTTTGGACTTTTACCAAGAATTGCATCTCTCACTGCCCCACCAACTACATAAAGTTGTTTTCCATTCTTTTTAAATAACTTATGTATTTTTTTTATATCTGATGGTATATTTAATTTTAATTTTTGTTTAGCTTCATCTATCGTACGATATTGATCATCTTCCCTTTCTTTATCTAATTTTTTCTTTATTTTCCTAACTTTTTTAGGATCGGGTGCACCAGATATAGTTCCATCTCCTGCAGTTATTCCAATATACTCTTTGACAATTTTTTGTTTTTCAATCCACTTTTTAGCCTGTCTACTTTTTATTGGTTTTTTAATAAATTTACTAATTCCCTTTTTAACCAACATATTGAATTTTTTCTGTGCTTGTTTTGGTAACATAAAGTTAGCATTTCCAAATAGTCCTTGAAAATATGTCATATTTCCTTGAACTTCATTCCAATATTCTTCAACAATTTCTGATGGTAATTTTCTTGATCTTTCTGCATTTCTTTTTTGTGCTACTTCTAATGATGTATTAACAAAAACCATAAAAGTATCATACCCCATATCTATCAACTTTTGTCGTTCTTTTTTTACATCCTTATACTTGTGTCCTGTACCATCAACAATAACACCAAGTCTACCTTGTGAATATAACTTTAATCTTTGTTTACTCAATGACTTCGCCTTCACTCTCACACCCATATGTGCACTATAACTTGGATCAGTAATCTGTCTAAATAAATCATCTGGCATATTATCTAAATCGGTTGATCCAAAATACTTTTTCAAAAGCATTTCTAATTCTGTATCTTGATTAACAAGTTTTAATCCGTATGCAGAAACATTTACTTTATCTGGTATTCCAAACAATCCACCAGCTACATATGATTTTCCACTTCCAGGTCCACCTGCTAGAAACACTGCTTTAAAAATACCTGGGTCATTCACTCCTTCAGTAACTTCTTCTTTATCAAAAATATTAGTTTTGGGCATTAATCTGAACTTTAAAGCTGGTCTGCCGTTTATTAGTAAATCACCTTTTTCATTCCAATCAATTTTCTTAACAACTACCTTTTTGTTTTTAAATTTTCCCATTTTGACTGTATCACCAATCTCTATAGGTAAATCTACATTCTCATCCAAAAAAGGTTTAGTTAACCACTCAGTTAATTTATTCATTTTACATAATCACTATCATAGACGAATCCAAACCATCCACCAAATTTCATTTTCAAATTACGAATAGCTTGTTCCCATTCTTTACTATTATTATACAATACAGAATCCTTTGTAGAAACCTTATGTTTTTGTTTAAACATCTTTAATAATGTTTCAGAATCTTTAATGATTTTATCAGAAAGTTTCTCCATCTTTTTTACATCTGATTTCGAAACTACAATGGTTTCTTCGGTTAATATATTTTTTAGTTTAATCATACTGAAAGTGCCCTTCGATACCAACCAAACAAAAATCTTTCTTGTTCAGGTTTCTTATTCACTAAATCATAATAATGTTTTAGTCTATAACAACGAACTCGATCTACAGATGGTTTATGTTTTGCTAATGCAGCTTTAGTGCCTGGACCAAATCCACCATCAACTGTTAACTTACCACCTTTACCATTTATTGCTCGTTGTAAAATCTTAACTGCAGTTCCTCTACCTTGATTTACACACATATCAAAATAAATATGTTTTAAACCATCAGATACATCATCTATTTTATTCTTATCCCAATAGTCTTTTTTATAAATATCTTTTGCACCTTCTTTTGTAAGATTTTTAATATCTACATCAGGGTAGAATCTACCAGCGATGCCAAAATTAGTTTCACCACCTAAATCTTTTGGGTCGTGAACATACCCACCTTCGTGTTCAAGTGTTACTTCAATTATTTCGTCAAATGACGTTAAAACTTCTTCTCGCATTGTATTGCTCCTAATATATTGTACAGTTTCACTATTGCTTTTTTTAAACAATGAAATAAAAAATTCTATTATTTTACGTAATTCCATCACTTATAAATATAACTTTCATTTATTACTTTGTAACTTTAGATTTTTCCTTTATAGGTTTAATATCTGTTTGTCCTGTTAATTTATAACCCAAAACTTCAGCATTCTTCTGTCTTGTTTTTTCAAATTCTGCTAAATCTTTTTTCCCCATTAATTCAGGGCTACCAAATCCTTCATCTCATTAAGCCTGCAAATGGAATAACGTGTTTTTTAAAATTCTTTAAAATAATTTTTGCATCTACTTTATCACCACTTATCTTAGAAATACGTTTAGTTAAATTCATAACTTCTCTTGCAAAAGCTTCGTATGTTTTATAATACTTACTATATACATCACGATATTGTCTCTTTGTAGATTCATTTACTAAATTAACTTTTGACATTCCACCACCTTTCATATGTGATTCTGAAAATCTTCTTTTTACGGATTCTACAGAACAACACGGTTTACCTTCTTTACAATTATCACAACAATCTTTACCACCTTCTAACTTAGCTTTACGTTTTATTAATTCTTTTGCAATTAATCTAAAAGTTAAAGCAGCTCCGCATATCTTTACTAATTTAGATGTTGATGCTTTAACAATTTGTGAACCAGCTATAGCAGCTTCATTTACGGATTCAGCAAAATATCCTATTTTTTCATATTCCTTCTTTACATTTGGTTTATCTATAATAATCAATGATTTTCCAGATGTCTTATGTGTAACTTTTACTGTTTTACCTTTTTTAACTGTAAGGTTTTTCCAATCCCATCCATAATCGCCTGATCTTTCCAACATACCTAAATCTGATTCTTTTACGGATTCTTTTTTCTTTTTCTCATATTTGTCTTTGATTTTGCCTATTTCTGCGTGTGATTTTCTTTTACCAGCAGCACTTAATATTTTAGCCATTCCTTCTTTACCGTATTTTTTTACACCAGCTTTATACAAAATACCACTTTCATTTATGGATTCATTAAAATAATATCTTGAAAATTGTGCTTTAAATTCAAGATGTTTATCCCCAAATCGTGCTCTATCCAATATACTTCCAATTGCATTTGGTGATAATGTTGATGCTTTTTTAAGGATATTTATCATAAATTTTTTATTACCTTCAAATTGTGATTGACCTTTTTTATTAAATACCGCCCAATATCCTCTTGGTTTTTGTTGAATACGTGCAGTAATCACACCACCAGCTTCATTTATAGATTCACTTTTAACTTTATTTCCTAATAATTTTACCCATTGATCATGTTTCATTGAAATTGATCCCGCAGAAATGTTACCATAAGTAATGTTATCCATATCTCTCGGTCTACCACCACCAATCGCCTTTAGTGCCTTTTTTCTGAAATCATTTGGTATTATATCTTTTCCAAATCTTGCTACTCTCACTTCAATCCAGGGATTATGATTAGCTTGTTTTATAACCCTAACCCTTACAGGGACTTTAAGAAGTTTTTTCATATATGGTTTTAATTTTCTTGCATACTTTGGATATTGAGCCCATTCATCTTTTGAAATAGCTTCTTTCTTTAGT
>LWDU01039486.1_pt1 | contig 18205 bp, 16 predicted proteins | sample 727161 | NCBI WGS metagenome assembly LWDU01 (sample SAMN04566230, study PRJNA314399) | hydrothermal vent metagenome | isolation source: deep sea hydrothermal plume seawater | place: Mexico: Gulf of California, Guaymas Basin | collected 2004-07-11
GTCGGCGACTCGTACGACAACGCGATGGCCGAGACGATCTTCGGCCTTTTCAAGGCCGAAGTGATCTGGCCTAATGGCCCGTGGAAAGGCCTTGAGGAGGTCGAGTTCGCAGTACTCGAATGGGTCGACTGGTTCAACAATCAACGGCTGCTCGAACCGATCGGAGATATTCCACCGGCAGAGTTCGAGGCGATGTACTACGAAAGGCAGGAAGGTTCGGCCAAGGAGGCTGGACTCAACTAAACGAGTCTCCGGGAAAACCGGGGCGGTTCAGCACGATCGGCACCGACAGCGACGGAGGCTCGCGCGCGATGCGCCCCCCCGGGCGGGCCGCTGCGGTCGTGGCGGATGCTGTCGTAATAGCGGGCCTGGGCGCCGCGACGGGTGTTCTCTAGCAACGATCGCCGTGTCCCCTTCGGGAGCCAGCGCCCCGCCGCGCGGCCAGGACCACCAGACCGAGGGCGACCAGCAGACCTGTTCCGGGCTCGGGAGTCAACACGTGGTAGCTGGCGACGATGGTCAGGTGCTGGCCGGGTTCTCCGAAGGGTGTGCCGTCGATACTGTTGATGGTGACTTGATCGATTTCGACAACGGGGTTCGAGTTGACAATCGCGATGAGCGACAGCACGTCGAAGACAATCGGATTGCCGCTGGTATCCGGGTTGATGCCGTTCGAGTCGGTGGCCCCCCAGCTGCCCACCACCGTGAGGGGCCCCGCGACCGCGGTGTAGAGGCCGGAGATACCGGAGGAGGCCGTGGTCGCGAAGCTCAGGCTCCCTTCGAGGATGGCGCTCTCCACGCTGATCTCGTCGTAGCCTCCGAAGGGCTGGCTAAGGATAATCGTCGTGGCAGCGATCTCGATCCGGATCGCGTCGAAGGTCAGGGCTGTGGTGTCCACGGTGACGCTGTCGCCCGTCAGAGCCACGCCTAACGAGGATCCGATGACGACGCCTCCGAGCCTCACATCGATGTCCACGAACCCGCCGACTATGGGGTAGACGATGGGAAGCGCTTGAGCGGCGGGGGCCGTCAAGAGCAGACAGGCGCACAACAGTGCCGCCCACATATACAGACGCAAGCTCGACGGATTCTTGAATTTCGCTCCCAGAGACCGAGCTTTCACCCGAAACCAACGTATCAACCGAATCAACTCTTCCTCCCGACAATCCTACAATGCACCTACAATGCAATGTCAAGAGCCCAGTAGAATAGGCAGTTCTTACGGCGAGACCCTCCAACATGATCGCGCTATCGCCCGCCGCGCCCGATCAGCGCTCCTTTGTATAAATACCGCCGATGCATGAAGCAAAAATGAATAAGTGACCGGCACAGGCTTGTTCGGGTGCTCGGCTACGGGAGTGTCCGAGCCCCATGGCCGAAGTCGGCCGCAGCGATCGTCGGCGATTGAAACGGTCAGCCCGAGTGATCGTGGCTCTGGATGTTCCAAGACCGGAGGTGCGTGGCTTGCCCCGGAGGAAGCGCAATCGCAATGTGGCGTCTTAACACTGGCTTCAGAAAGAGATGATAGCCGTTGTGCCACCACGTGGTCTGAGCAGGCCTGCTCAACGGCGACTCAGTGCTATTTCCTCTTCCACGAGCGAGGCAGGCAGGGGCTTTGGTTCTCAGATCATGTCGGGGCTGATAAGGTGAGAATCGAATCAGGTTTGCAGCCGATCCTGAACTACTTGCGAAGAGCCGCCTAGCCAAGGACTGATAAACCCACTTTCGGTGAAAAACATTCCGTGACCGAATTTTTCGCCGACTTGCAACTCGAGCAATCCATGATCCCTAGGTTCACCGTACTATTTGATGGCTTGATGGCGCTTTCTGGCACCCGCCCGTCCCCATTGTTGGCAGGCCGATAGGCGCGATTGGGATAGTCTGCGGATCCTGCGGCCGAGGCTGTTGGCCGTGTGATCGCGGAGCGAAAATACGAAAGGCGATCAGTCAACCTTGGGCGAAAAATCGCATCGAGTCGAAATGCCGCTCGCGGACGGTCCAGATCGGACAGCGAATGGGCATCGGTCCAATTCGAGGATGCAGGCCACAGTCACGCCGGCCCTCGTCTTCACCAGTCTCGTTTTGCTGGCATGCGTGGCAACGGACAGTCCGCAGACTCTGGGGGCAACCAAACCGATCGAATCGCACAGCGAATCCCAACCGCACAAGATCGACTCGGCCAACCCCAACGAACCGGAACGCGAATATCTCGGCTACGCGGTCTGTATCGGATGCCATGCCATCGAAGCCGAGCACTGGAACGACACGGTTCATGCCAAGATCTTCCTGAAAAATCCTCGCACCCTGGCCGAAAGTCGAGGCTGCGAAGCTTGCCACGGTCCGGGCAGTGAACATTTGAAAGCGACGAGTGATCGATCTCGAATCATTTCGTTCACGCGCGAGAGCGACCTCGAAGTCGAGCAGATGAATGCCGTCTGCCTCGAATGCCATCCGGGCGGCGCCCGAATCCAATGGTCGGGCTCGGCACACGAGACCGAAGCGGTTGCATGCAGCGACTGCCACAACCCGATGAGCCAGATTTCAGAGCAGGGCTTGTTGCGCGAAGCGACCGTTCGAGAGACTTGTTTCAGCTGCCATCCGCGACAGCGAGCGGAGTTCCGAAAGCGCTCGCATATGCCCCTCTTTGAGGGCAAGCTCGATTGCGATGATTGCCATCAACCGCACGGCTCCGCGACGGATCCACTGCTGCGTGCCAGTTCGACCTTCGAGCTGTGTACGAGTTGCCATTCAGACAAGCGAGGTCCCTTCATCTGGGAACACGCTCCGGTGACCGAGGGTTGTACGAGTTGCCATCTGCCCCACGGTTCAAATCACGACAGCCTGCTGATCACGTCGCCTCCCTTCCTGTGTCAACAATGCCACGCGCAGCTTGGCGTTCGAAACCATCCCATCGCCCTCCAAACGCCCGAAAATCTGGCTTCAGGACGGGTCGCTGCCAACCGCGATCCTCGAATCATCGGTCGTGGCTGCGTGACTTGTCACGTACAAATCCACGGTTCGAACCATCCCTCAGGCGCTCGGTTCCATCGATGAATGCATCTCTCCACGACGAGCCCCGAACGGCGACGACGCCTGGCCCGATGCGGGTCAATTCCGCGATTTCGCGCTGTCTGATGGCGTTCCTGTCGATCGGTTTCTTGGGGCTACTGCCTAGCATCGCTGCCGCAACTTCAACCGCAGAGAGCGACCTGAGCGGATCCGCCATCGAGTCGACTCGGGACGTCGACCCCCGCGGACTCACGACTTGGAGGACGACCCGACACCGCAGCCCCAGTGGCATCCTGTATCCCTACCCGCGCAAGCCCCTACCCTGGAGCGGCAACGAAGTTCAGATTCGAGCTCTGGTCGACTTCGGCTATGTCGACCATCGTGGAGAGGCCGACGAAGCGTCCTTTCGAAAATACGCCGACCGGAGCGACGGCCTGCTCGTGAGACGTTTCTTGCTCGAGGGTCAGAAGCGCGACTCTGCCAACTACTTCGAGATCGGTGGTGGATCGGTTGGACGCAGCGATCAGTTCTTTCACGGAGAGCTGGGTCGATATGGACTCTTCAGTATTCGTGGTAGCTTCGATTCACTCGAACATGTCTCGATGGACGATGCGCGGGTGCTCTTCGCGGGAGTCGGCAGCGAGTTGCTGACACTCCCGGCGCCTCTCGTCCCCGGCTTGAACTCGGCAATCGATGTCAATGCCGCCCTCGATACAACCGGCCAAACGCGCCTGTCTCAAAAGCGCAAGCAGACTGAGTTCGAGCTGCGACTGGGGATCCATCCTCGGCTGACTTTCATTGCGGACTATCGGCTTCGTAAACGGAGCGGAGAGAGGCCCTTTGGTGGAACCCTCGGCGTCCCTTTCTCGTCAGGCAGTGTGGCGGAGACCATCGCGCCCGAGGAATCGGACACTCACGAGTTTTCCGCGGCGCTGCAATACGCGGCCAAAGATCTGCAAGCCAATCTCCGATACCACGCCTCGATCTACGACAATCAGAATACGTCGCTCACCTGGGAGAATCCGTTTTCAGGCGTGCCACGTGGACGCGCAGCCCTGGCCCCGGATAACCAGCTCCATCAGATCACGATGGATCTCGGCCTCGAGTTGCCCCTAAGAAGTCGCTTCACAACGCATGTGGCGTGGACGCGCATGCGACAGAATCAACGATTGCTGCCTGCCACGATCAATTCGGCGTTTACGGACTTCGATGTCCTTTCGCGAAACAAAGGCGATGCGCAGGTCGATCAGCTTCTCGTCCAGTCCAAAATCCGACTCAGACCCCTCTCTGCGGTCAGCCTTCAGTTCGGATTTCGATATTCGATGCGGGACAACGATACGAACTATCGGTCCGTCAATCCCACGAGCGGTCAATTCGGTTATGTCACCGTGGACGGTTACGTCAACTATTCCCCCCAGGCGCTCACCAATCGCCGCGGCGCCGTCCCCTTCAGCATGCATCGCTATCGCTTGAATGGAAGCATCGACTGGCGCTTCGCGAAACGCTCACGAATGGGCATGAGTTTTCAACACGAAACAAGCCAACGTGAAAATCGAGCTCGTCGTGAGGTCCGCGACGAACGCGTGCGCGTCCATGCCTCGACAGCGCTGATCCCCTATACGCAGCTTCGCGTCTCATATTCGTACTTGCGACGAAGTGGATCCAACTACTCCGCCTCTCGCGACGCCCGTTACTACGATGCCCCCGGTCCCGGCCATCCAGCACGAACGGGGGGACCCACACGCTCTCTCCGGAGTTTTCGCCAATTCGACATCGACAGCCAAGAGATGCACGACATCGCCTTGCGCGCGAACTGGCTCATCGGACATCGCGTCGACCTTTCGCTCGCCGCCCGCTACGAAATTCGAGATTTTCGGGCGTCGTACGGCGTAACGGACTCTCGAGTGGCGGAGATCAGCCTCGATACCAGCATCCAGATTTCGCCCCAACTCACCGGGTACGGCTTTGCGAGCTTTGATTGGCGGGATCGCCGCATGGCGTCGATCAACGGGGCCACCGGACTCGGACCCACTACACCCAATACCGACTTCAGGGCGGGCAGTGACCGCTTCCCCCTATCCAATCGCTGGGCCTGGGATTCGGACTCGCGCGGCATCACGCTGGGGGCCGGGCTGACGGCACAGCCCCATGAAGGTCTCGAACTACGAGCCGACTACCGATTCCAACGATCTCATGAAGTCGTCGACACCGATTTCGATCGAACGGGCGGAGCGACGACGTCTAGATCGGTTGCCGCCGATGCTCCCTCGCGCTTTCCGACACAGAGGCAAATTGACCATGTCGTCGACGCTTCGGTCGCCTATCACTGGACCGATGCAATCACGACTCGAGCCTTCTATCGCTTCCAGTACTCGACGATCAACGATTTTCAACAACAGGGCCTCCAGCCGGTCGTCAATCACAACCTCTATCTGGGACATGTCGACGATGATTTCGCTGTGCACGTGATCGGTTGGACGGTGCGACTGAGATACTGAAATCCGGCTTCGGAAGCTCCGTCCGCAGTGTGCGACGTGCGATCTAAGAAGAGACCGTCGAATGTCATCGGGCCCATGACCAGGTTCTTCGCAATCCCGCGCGCAAAGCGAAAAGCTCTGCGATTCCAACAACTAGGGACACGCTGTCGATCGGACTCAATCGATTGAATCGAGAGCCCACGTTGTCTCCTTCTCCCCATGAGAATCAATCGTCTTCGATCGCGACTTCGTCTGCCTCGCCGAGAGTCTTTAGATCGAAGGCGAATTCGTCTTTTACCTGAACGATGTCCCCGATCATGACGTCTCCGGGATTGCGGAAGAACTCCTCTTCAGTGCGAGATTGTTCGAGGTCATCGAAGTACAACGTGTTGATGTCGAGCGGAATCGGTTGGTCGGGGAATAGGAAAAACAAGCAGCGTTTTCTGCACCACCGATAGTAGGTGTTCTGACAAGTAGGCCCGAAGGGGCCCGTTCCGGGCGAATCGTCTGTACCTGCATCGCATTTGCAACACGGATGGCATCGTTTACGTCTTCTCGCCGGATGGTGCTGATATCGAGCGCAAGCTCGAGTTTGCGCGTCCCCTCTTGCTCCGTAAATTCCGCGAGGTAGCGATCAGACTCGGCCGTCAGTCCGATTCGGGGACCGCTCCGACTGATATGCAGCTGGACTCCATCGAAACCCGTCTCTCGCGCAATCGACAAGAATTCGTCGATACCCAGCGCACCATGGAGGAAGTTGAGCTCCATGCTGTAACGGTTGAGGTACCACTTGAGTTGATCGATGCGCTCGAGAAGCGTCCGCCCCAAGGCAGCGTCCAGTGGCGGGATGGGAGATCCGACAGCTGCCGGTCCGCCCAAGAAATTCTCAAATCGTGCCTGAAGAGGCATCTCCGCCCCGGTCATGCCGAACCCTTCCGAAGGGAAAGGAGTTCAGGTACGAGTTGCTTCATTGTTGACCAGATAAACCGTTTGTGTCGGATAGGCCATCGCAATTCCCTCACTCTCAAAGCGTTGCTTGATCTCGAAGTTGATCTCTTCGAGGCATGTTAGATATTCCGCGTAATCGAGGAATTGGCACCAGTGAGCGGCATCAAGAATCAATGCGGATTCTCCGTAGGTCTTGAAGTGAGCACGGGACGTGTCGGTACCGGGATGTTGCTCCATCACGTCGCGCAGGATTGCAACTGCCATTTTTAGCTTCTCGCTACTCGTATTATAAGTCACGCCGATCGAGAAGTTTGTGCGGCGCGTCGGACGCGCCTGAAGATTGTCGATTTGATCGTTGACGACGGTTGAATTGGGAATTGTGACGACCGTGCCTTCGTAAGTTCGAATGCGAGTACTTCGAAGCCCGATGCCTTCAATGGTGCCCCCGATTCCTGCGACGCTCACTCCATCTCCAACATGGAACGGACGATCTACGAAGAGTGTGATCGCCGCGAATATATTCGCAAGTGTCGGTTGGAGTGCGAGTGCAATCGCGAGCCCACCCAAGCCGAGGCCGGCAAGTAGGCTGGAGATATTGTAGCCAGAGTTCTGAAGGATGAGCGCGCCGACGATCACAAGGATGAACGCCTTGAGTGCCACTGAAAGCACCGGAAGAAGCTGATCGTCCAGACGCGACTCGGACTCCGCGATCCGGGGTTTTAGGACGGCGATCAACACGTCGACGAGCTTGACCAAGACGAACGCGACCGTCGCCGTCACGAGCGCCAGGAGTAAGTTGGAAGCGAGACTGGCAATCGCCTCGGGCAGTTCGAAAAAATACCTTCCGATGGCGACTGCGATGGTGACTTGAAGTAGCCGCAGCGGTTTTTTCAAGAGTCCGATGATCGACTCGTAGAGTTCGGGCTGATTCTGGGTGAGCGTGAGGAGCCACCTCGATTTCAGAAGCCGCATGAAGATGCGGTAAACCAGATCCGTTGCCGCGAACGTGGCGAGTAGTGCGACATACGTCCAGAGCGGCGCTCCCAATACGGGGTACGCCAACACATTCGACCAATTCTCCGTCACTCCAGCCTCCTGTGCGACAGTCAGAGCCTGCCGCGACTTCGTTGGGCGCCGTCGGATTTCCAGCCCGATGGCTGAGTACGAATGTCACGGAAACGACCGCGCCAGCAAGGCCCGCATCATACCGTGCATTGCGACAATCGCCTTTTCAGCGGTATTGCTGATCCACCTTCATGATCCGGCCGCCCTCGATGAACCGAAATCCCACGAAGGAGACAACGGTGGACGAGTCGCCTGTCCTTGCTCCGAAAGACCAGAGAGTCCGACCTGAAGGGCTGGTAAGACAGGCGGCACTGAACAGATGGAGGCGGATCAACTTTCTTGTGCTCTCGAACGATGAATGAGTTGAGGAATGAAAGACGATGTCTGGGGAATAGGAAAAACAACCGGCATTTTCGCCACCACCGATTTTGGGCGTTCTGACAAGTAGGCCCCGATGGGCCCGTTCCGGGACCGATCGAGAAGCACTCGATTCCTCCTTCAATGCACTACGAGAAAACGTCAACCGAATCGCCGACCGTGTCGTCGTCCCGGACCAACGGATCCTCACAGCAAGTCCCAATGATCGAGGCGCTCAACGCCTCGATCATCGAAAGGCATTCGACCAGTGTCGACTCGCGCGAAATCAAGCACGTTCGGAATCACGCCGAGTCGACGTGAGACCAAATCATTGAAAGTCCCGATTTGGCCATGTGATCGCACACGAGCATCTCAGTCCAGACAGCGCTGACTCTGCCAGAGTAGTCCTCCCGGCATGCCAAGACTCGACGGTGTAGCGTTGAGAGTCCGTCGGCGAGTGCCCGTCGAGAAAGAATGACCGACCGAAGTCGACCGTCCGATAGCAGGTTATGCAGAAACAGCCTTCCGCACCGGCCCTTCCGTTCAATCCGAATCTGCACGGGCTTAGGGCCATCGCCGCCATGGCAGTCCTCCTCTACCATTGGGGCGCCGCCTTCACACCGTTCAACTCGATTCGAAGAGTCATGGTTCTCCCGCTCTTCGGCACTTCCTTTGATCTCGGGATGCTGTTGGATTTCGGACATCTCGGAGTACCGCTCTTCTTCATCTTGTCCGGCTACCTACTGACGGCCCAGCTCATCGCGCGTGAGCTAAAACCGCAGGTCGCCTATCGGTTCTGGCTTCGGCGAGCGATGAGAATCTATCCGGCCTTCTGGCTCCAGCTGGTCGCCCTCGTCGCGATCGCACTCCTCTTCGGGCCGGCGCCCGAGTGGGGCGACTTTGTCGACGCGCTTGGTCTGATCTTTCTCTGGGTCGACTTACCAGAGCCCATGTCCGCTCAGCTCAATGGCGTTTGGTGGACTCTCCCGATCGAATTGAGCTTCTACGTCGTACTTCCCTTTCTGGTTCTTCTGTCGGCGCGAATCGGATGGAAGACGACCCTCGCCTGCAGCCTCGTGATCTCGATCGCATGGCGATGCCTCGTGATGGATCATTTCGAGAGCGAGAATTATTTCGTCCATCTCGCGACCCTCGACTCGCTTCCCGGTTCTCTTTTTACATTCGGTATCGGATTTTCGATCGCGCATATCCTCGCTCGTCGACCGGTTCTCCCGTCGCAACTCCGTCCCGCCTTGCTAGCCGTTTCGGCTCTGCTCTTCTATGGACTCCTCTGCTGGCATCGAGCCAACACCCAAGCCTATTGGGCCGGCCACTGGATGTTGGCATTCTGGACGCCGATGGTCGCAATCATCATCGGCAGCGTCATGCTCGTTCTGATCGAGCCTCCGAGAGGATTCGGATGGTTGAGCAGTAAGCCGATGGTCTGGCTAGGCGATGTCAGTTTCGGAATCTACCTCTGGCACTACCCGCTGCTGCTAATCGTCTACCGCGTATCGACGAGCGACTGGAATTCGCCTCTCCATTCGCTTGCTGCGCTCGTTATCGTGATCGTCGGCACTCTCTTGCTCGCCGCGTTCAGCTACCACTGCATCGAAAAGCCAATCATGGCGAGACGTTTCTCGCCAGTGTCGGCCGCGACGCAGAACGAGTCAGCTCGTCAATGAGTTTCCACCATCGCCGCATCCCGTGACGACCAACCGGGTCCGTCGGTCGAAGGGTGGTTTCCGGGAAGGCGTCGTCGAGCGTTTCGCTGATCCGTCACGACTAAACGACGTCAATGCTCTCACTTACGAGCCCCAAAAAGAGGCGTTGGTGTATCAATCGCAGTCCAACAGTGCGCCAGTTGGCGACCATGAGGCCTTGGGCCACGATCTGGGCATGAATTCGCGCGTGCATCCGAAGTACAAGACGAAGTACCGAGTGAACAATTGGGCCGAGTACGATCGCACCCTAGTCCAGCCCGGCGATATTACTCTCTGGATCTCAGAAGACGCGATCACCTCTTGGAAACCAACACCAAGCGGGCTGCGTGGTGGCCAGAAGAAGTTCTCCGATTGCGCGATTGAGACAGCTCCGACGCTGCGCCTCGTTTTCAATCTCCCACTGCGCCAGGCGGAGGGCTTCATGGGGAATAGGAAAAACAAGCAGCGTTTTCTGCACCACCGATAGTAGGTGTTCTGACAAGTAGGCCCGAAGGGGCCCGTTCCGGGCAGATGCGAATCGGCCTCTGCGCTCTCTTACGATTCACTTCCTGCGACCGCCGCAAGAAGGCAAGGCCTACATAGAGACAGTTGTTGAACGCGTCGGTCGAACCCTCACGACGGTCACCGCCCGACTCATTCAGAACGGCAAGCTTCAGGCGCTCGCGACGGCGGCTCATGCGGTCCCTCGAGAGACGGGCGGGTTCGTTCATGCGAAGATGCCAGATGTCAGGCCTCCCGAAGAATGCGAGGCTCGCGAAACCCCAACCGATCGTGATACGCCCTCGATGCGCGACCGTTATGAACAGAGGTATGCGATCGGCCCCATACCCTTTTCGGAGGAGGAACGGACGAAAGAAGCGCGGAGCGGCGGGTGGATTCGTCTGAAGGAACCACGGCCTTGGGATACCGCGGAGATCGCGGCTATCAGCGACGCATGGCCGCCGGCCATCTTCGCTTCGCGCGACATGCCGCCGACCTCCGCAGGCGTACCGACCGTCGACCTCACCGTGCATATCCTCGCACCCGAGGCCTTGGCGAACCTTGCGCCGGACGCCTTCGTGCTCGTCGACTTCTCCACGCGCGCAGTCCAGGGTGGCTACCTCGAAGAGGATGGCGAGATCTGGAGCGCAGACGGACGACTCCTCGCGCAGGCGCGACAATTGGGAGTGGTGCTTTAGCTGCAAAGTGAGTCGTGTGCTTCGCGGGTTTTCCCGATCCACGAAGCTTCAGCGCCGCACAGGAAGGAAGTCTTCCGACTGAGAACTTGTCCCGCCGGACCTACCTCGTCCCTTCCGCGGCTTCGTTCGTGCCCCCGTTTCTTGACAGTTCAATCTGATCCATGACCCGCAACAAAGCCGCGGCGATTTCAGCGGGCACTTCCTCTTGCAGGAAATGGCCGCCTTCCGTTTCAGTGACGGGCGCATCGGGGAAATTTTGCTTCATCAAGGGGAGCGCTTTGCCCAAAATCGGATCATTCATTCCCCAGACGATTTCAGCGGGAATATCCAGGCCCTGGACATAACGTTCAATCTCTCTCATCGCCGGCGCAGTCCGATGATCCGGCCCGTCGGTCACCATGCGCATCATCGCCAGTGGTGCTTTGGCATTGCCGCTCTCCTCCACAGGCCGGCCGTAGAGTTCCACCACATCGGCCGGAAGAGAATCGGGGTCGCCCTGCATCCGAGGCAGATTCTCGAAGATCGAAAGGAAAACCTCCATCATGAGTTCACCGACCACCGGTGTCTTGACGATGCCATGGGCACGAGAAAGATCCATCTCCTCTTTCGGTGCGTTGAATCCAGTGTTCAACAACACAGCCCCCTTCAGCAGTTCGGGTGAAAGCGCGAGCGCCCCCATGCCAGTTGGCCCACCCCAGTCCTGACCGACATAGACCAGTTCGGTCAATTTTAATTGCTCGAGAACACCGTTCATCCAGCGGACATGATTCTCAAGCGTATGCTCGCTCGCTGGAATCTTGCTTGAAAACCCCAGGCCGACCAAGGTCGGCATGATCACGCGAACTCGATTGGTCGGCAGTTCTGCAGCCACTTTCCGGTAGAGGAATCCAGAAGTCGGATTGCCATGCTGGAGATACACCGGGAAACCGGATCCGACTTCCAATACATGAACTTTGATCCCCGGCTCGACCTCGACGAAATAGCTCTTGTAATCATCTGTGACGCATTTCGCTGCGTACGCCGGCAGGGGAAATGCTTCGAAGTCGCCGGCATCCAAGCGAACGGTGCCTTCTCCCTCTGGAACGATCCTCTCTCCGTCGCGAGTGATGGCGCCAGCGAAAAGGATGCCCGCGACGACGATGACCGCCAGCAAAGTCAGCAGTTTTGTCTTCAATGTCTTTGCCCCTTATTCATGGATGCGTGAAATCGAGTGTTCCGGCGCAGACGATGACGGTCTCAATGACGGTCTCGAAGTCAATTGAGACCTGCTCGCCGGCGCTCATCTTTCACTCCCGCCACTCAGGATGGCATCGATTGCCTGCGCCCAGGCGCGCCGGGTCTGCAGCGGGCTGCGCCCGTAGGTGTGAATGAACTGCTCCCACGACTCGACCGAGGTGAGACTCGCGATGAGGGCCACGACGTCGTCACGTAGTGCCGAAGTGAGACCCCGCAGCTCGGGGGCGAAGTGCTCGCGCACCTCGTCCGCCATGACGCCACGAACGAAGTCGACCATCTGAGCGGCGTCCGGATCCTGGAGCACGATGCTGCGCTGCAATAGCGCCAGCAGATGGACCTTCTCCCAGAGCGCAACGCGAGTCGCAGCGAAGCGCTCGATGCGCTCGCGCCGGGGGCCCTCGCCGACGTCGGACACATGCAGGAGAGGGAAGCGTTCGAGCATGCGAATGGCCGCGTCGCGTCGCATCACTTCGAGAGACTCGAAGTAGCGGAAGAGCGTGGCCATCGAGATGCCGGCGCGCTCGGCCACCTGTTCGGTGGTTGGCGGGAGGTTTCCCTCGAGGACGAGGTCGATGAAGGCATCGACCGCGCGTGCGCGCCGCCGGGTCGATGCAGGCGTGCGCTGCAAGCCATCGGGCGTGCGGGCTACGGTTTCGGACATGCTCCGGGTCTCCGATTCGAGAGTAAGACTCTCAATTCGGGATTGAGAGTCGCACTCTCATTCGGTAGCGTCAATCCGGCGAGGGAAGGAACATCCCTGCCTGCAATGGGCGCAGGAGCGAATCTCCCATTTCGTCGCAACGAGAGGCCCGAAGCAATGAGTGATGAAGCGCCCGAACAATCAGCGCGCCGATTGGGGCAAACGAGTGATGGGAGAGCCAGTTCGATGAGAAGGGCGACCCTCGCCACCATCACGATCCTGTTCTGGCTCGTACCGAACGCCTTCGCAGCCGATGCCGATATTGGCGCCGAGGGCGCCACGGGCCCGCGCGGCGAATACGCCCTCGACCTCGGCGAGGCCCGCGTCGCCGCCGAGCTGCTAGTCGACGCGACCTCGGTCGCGGCAGGCGATCGTGTGCGGGTCGGCGTGCTCTTTGCGCTCGACCCCGGCTGGCACATCTATTGGCGGAACCCCGGCGACTCCGGCAGGGCCACCGAACTTACGTGGCGCATATCGGACGCCGAGATTGGGCCGACCCAATGGCCGGCGCCGGGGGTCTTTCGCGAGGCGGACGGCATGCTGACGGTGTTCGGCTACGAGGACGACGTCTTGCTCGCAAGCGACGCCGTCGTTTCGGAAGACGCCCAGGGAACATGGCGCATCGAGGTGGATACGGACTTCGTCGCGTGCCGGACCATCTGCATCCCCGGCCGCATCCGGCTCTCTCGGAAGGTCCCCGTAACCCTGCGCAGTACGCGGCCGCCGCACTCGATCCGCGACCGCTTCGACCTGGCCGCGTCGCGGCTACCGCGAACGCCCGAGTGGCTCGACGTCGTCGTCGAGGCCCGCGCTTCGCACGGCGCCGCGGACGCCGGAGACGACATCGCAGTCGTGCTCGAGGTCGTGTCGTGCGTCGACGACGACGACGACTGCCGACCCTGGACCCTCGACGCCAACTACGCCGACCAGGCCTTCGTACCCGAGGTCGCAACCAACCTGGGCCTCTCGGCGCTCGGCCTCTCTCACCCGCCGACCGCGCCGACAAAGGGCGCGCGCGGCTTCTCGCTCGTCATCGCCGCGCACGCGTTCGAGGACGAGCCGCACATCGACCAGCAGCGACTGCGCGGCGTCGTGCCGCTCGCCCGGGCCGACGGCACGGCGTATCTCGCCGTGAACATTCCGATCACTCACACCCCTAACACCGCTGGCGGCGCCGACGGCGCAGCGTTCGAGGTGATCGCCGCCCTACCCTCGCCGCCCCGAGACGCGGATCTCCCGGCAGGCGCCGCGACATCGATGGGCGCCAACGCCCCATCACTCGGCATGGCGCTCGTGCTCGGATTGCTAGGCGGACTGATCCTCAACCTGATGCCGTGCGTGCTTCCGGTACTCGCGATCAAGGTCTTCGGCATCGCCAATCTCGCGCAGGCCGAGCGCAGCCACATTGTGCAGCACGGCTTCGCGTATCTCGCCGGCGTACTGGCTTCGATGGCGACGCTCGCCGCAGTCGTGGTCGCGCTGCGCGCCGCAGGCACGTCGGTGGGCTGGGGCTTCCAGCTCCAGAATCCCGTCTTCCTCGCCGCGGTCTGCACGATCCTCGTCGTCTTCTCGATGAACCTCTTCGGTGTCTTCGAGATCACGCTGCAACCGTCCGGCCCCGAGCTCGGCCCGTCGATGGGTCCCGGCTCGCCGGCTCGCAGTTTCTTCGAGGGCACCCTCGCCGTCGTCCTCGCGACGCCGTGCACGGCGCCCTTCCTGGGCACGGCCGTCGGCTTCGCGTTCGCGGGTTCCGGGGCGGTGATCTTCGCCGTGTTCATGTCGATCGGCGTCGGGCTCGCAGCCCCGTACTTGTTAGTGACGCTTGTACCCGGCTGGGCGCGCTTCGTCCCGCGTCCGGGCGCCTGGATGCTCCGGGTACGCGAAGCGCTCGGGTTCTCCCTGCTCGCGACGGTCGTGTGGCTGGCCTGGGTCGCGGGGCGCGCCATCGGCGTGGACGCGCAGGGGCTGCTGCTCGCCCATCTCGTCGCGATCGCGTTCCTCGTCTGGATCTTCGGCACGGCGCAGGCCGCCGCGCGCCCGATCACGGCGCGAGTCGTCGCTGCGGGGGCCCTTGCCTTCGTCGTGGTGTCCCTTGCCTCATTGCCGCTCGTGCCGGCACCGCGCGATGCGTCGCCCAACTCCGAGGCTTCGCCAGACGGAATCGAATGGCTCACCTTCGACCCGTCAGCGATCGGTCGCGAGCGCGCCGCGGGGCGACCGGTCTTCGTCGACTTCACCGCAGACTGGTGCATCACATGCAAGGTCAACGAATTGGTGGTTCTCTCAGACGAAGCCGTGCGCGACGAGCTCGCGCGCTGGAACTTCGCGACATTCAAGGCCGACTGGACCCTGCGCGACGACGAGATCGCTCGCGAGCTTGCCAAGTGGGGCCGCGCCGGCGTGCCGATCTATCTCGTCTACCCGGCCGACCTTGGACAGGAGCCCAAGCTCCTGCCCGAGCTGCTGACCCTGGATGCCACGCTCGAGGCGCTTCGGGTCGCCGGCAGAGCCGGGGGTGTCTGATGGCGTGTGCCCGAACCGGATTCGCGCCCCTTGGAAGGCTTGCCTGTACAGATGGGATTACTACTCTCAAAACACCGAGAGCCCGACTCTCGACCCGGGATGCTCCCCGGCGCAGTGTCGGGCCGGGAGATTTGCAATGAAAATGAAGACGGGAACCAAGCTCGGCCTCCTCGCGCTCGTCGTGGCCGTGGGCTGCGCTCTTGTCTGGTTCCGTCAGGCCGAATTGGTGAACATCCCCGAAAATCGGACAGCGTTCGTCCTCGTCTTCCTGACCGCGGTCGCGCTCGGCATCGCGGCCTTTGTGAAAGGCGCGGGCTGGGCGGGTCGCATCGCAGCCGTGGTTGCGATCTTCATCGGCCTACTGCTTCCCTTCACGGTGAGCATCAGCGAACAGAAGATGGCGTCAAACATCATCCAAGTGGGCGACACACTCCCGAGCTTCAGCGCGCCGGACGATCTCGGTGAGCTCTTCGACTCCGAGCGCCTGCGCGGAAACCCCGTTCTCATCAAGTTCTTCCGAGCGCACTGGTGACCCTACTGTGTCGCCGAGTTACGGCGATGGGAAGAACTTCGGTCCGAGTTCGATGAGCGTGGCGTGCAGGTGCTGACAGTCAGTACGGACCACCCGGAGGAGATCCGGATGGGCCGGAGAGTCCACGGCCTGCAGGCGGTCATGCTCTCCGATCCGGAGCTCGCAGTGACCGATGCGTTCGGACTTCGAAACCAGGGCTACCACTCAGCGCCGCCCCGCGACGACGCCGAGGCTCTACCGATTCCTGCCTCACTGCTCGTCGACGCCGACGGCAGGGTGTTGTGGATCGACCTATCCGAGAACTACCAACGGCGCTCGAAACCCGAGGTGGTGCTCGCCGCACTACAGGACTATCTCGACTGAGCCGCGGCCAAGATCGCGATCAGGGGCGAAGAAGATGTTCCTCCATCGAGATACAATCTCGGCAGCTTGAGGCAGCTACGGCCGGGTATCGGCATCCCCCTATGGCTGGGCAAACAAAAGATCCAGAACAAAGTCATCATCACCAATCTCTTCAACCATTTGCAGACACCGATCGAAGATGGCTGGTCGGTCAAAGTCACCCAAACACGCGACTTCCGCGGTCGGAACCTGACCTACGACAGTCACAACGGGACTGACCTTTCGGTTCCGATCGGTACCGAACTCCTGGCTGCGGCTGCGGGCAAAGTCATTCGGACAATTTCCGAATTCAATCGCGGTGGTCTCAAGGTATACGTCGATCACGGGGGTGGATTGATCACCTGTTCCGCACACTTGGCCAGATCAATGGTGAAAGAGGGTGATGTCGTCGAACGAGGGCAAGTGATCGCCATGACCGGTTACAGTGGACTCGACAGCCTGGTGACCTTTCCATGGGGCACTCCTCATACCCATTTCAACACCTGGCTGAACGGTGAACCCGTCGACCCGTTTCCTCATGATGGCAAGGCCTCGCTTTGGCGAGCCGGGGAGACACCCAAGCCTTTTCAACCCCAAGCCGAACCAGAAGACGAGGCGGAAAACACCAGAGACGAATTTTCACAATCCCAATTTGTCGAAGAGCACGTCAAAGAAGTTGTCTCCGCATGTTTGACACCGGGGGCCCGCGAAAAACTGCAGAAGTACGAGAGCCTGTATGCGCGCGCCGGCCACACCATCGCCGAGATGAACTACTACCCGACCCGATTTCCAGTGCGAAAGAATATGTATACCCGGGAGCATCCGCGCACCCCCATGCTGGATTTGCCCTTCGACCACAAGCGCTTCGACGGAGTCGTCTTTTCTGATGAACTCTGAGTGATCAGACTCTCGGAGAATTCGGCGCGGGAGCGAGCTACTCACCCGTTAGGCGTCCGCCCGTAGGCGACGTGTACGCGCGCTCTTGATTCGATGACTAGGCTCGCGCGTTGTGGCGTAGCTGGGCCGTCAATCCCAACAGAGTGAAGACCATGCCCAGCAAGAAGCGGGGGTCTCCGGGGTAAAACCAGGGGTCGAGGGGAAACGCGATCGTCTTCTCGACTGCGGCCACTTTGAACGAGTGAATCTCCAAGCCGGACGTCGCCATCTCTTCGATCATCTCCATGATGTCACGACGGCTGCGGTAACGAACCAGGAGGCCCATCTCCCAATCTTCGCCGCCTTCGATTCCCCAGGTGTCGATGGCGGTGTTGGCAGCAATTCCTCCCATAACGGGATGGGCAGCGCGTCTTAGTGCCATGGCAAAGAAGGGTTCCGAGTAGCGATTCACGACATCTTGCGAGGTGTCACCGGGTTTGACGCCCTTCACCTGCTTGGGCGTGTCCCAGAGGTCGACGGCATTCCACATGGCCCAGTCGTCGCCGGTATCGCTCTTCATGAAACTGATCCAGCGCGCACTGTGCTCGCTCATCTCTGGGGTGCTGGCGAGGACTTTGGTGTAGTGGGCGATTTCTTCGTCGCTGAGTGGGCCGCCGAAGGAGGTGTACCAATAGAAGAAGGCCGCGTAGACAACCCCGAGGATTGTCCAGCTCCGTGAGAGTCCCGGGCTGCTTGATTGATCGTCTGTGGCCACGCGCTGCTCCTGGTCGAGAATCCGATTTGATGAGATAAGATGAAGAGTGGGCAAGATGGCCGGTTGAAAGACCAGGGTGCCGCAGCGTTCCGGGGCAAGCGCCGCCGCGCAACGCTTCGGGCAGTCATCGCAGTCGTCGCACGATCCCACTGCGAGGACTCGGAGCCGGCGCAAACTCTAGGAATCCTTGCGAATACGATAGTACACGGGCAGATGTTTGAGCCCCACCACAAAGCTCGAGGAGATCCACTCGGGCTCACCGATGATTTCCCGGAACGGGCCCCTTCGGGCCTACTTGTCAGAACGCCTACTATCGGTGGTGCAGAAAACGCTGCTTGTTTTTCCGGTGCTTCAGGCTTTCGTGTGGGTTGATTTCAGAGAGTCCGGATAAAGATCCAGGTCGGCAAGGTGGAAGTAGATGGCA
>LWDU01041722.1_pt1 | contig 18202 bp, 17 predicted proteins | sample 727161 | NCBI WGS metagenome assembly LWDU01 (sample SAMN04566230, study PRJNA314399) | hydrothermal vent metagenome | isolation source: deep sea hydrothermal plume seawater | place: Mexico: Gulf of California, Guaymas Basin | collected 2004-07-11
CAGTAACGTCAGATCTGCAGGTACTTAAGTACCTGCAGATCTGACGTTACTGGCCGACAGCGAGGGTGCCCTTATGATGGAGTTTAAGGTTGATAAACATCCGCTTGGACGGGTGGAGCAAAGAATGGATTGCGGATATCCCTGTTCTGGGTCGTTGGATATGAGTGCATTTTTTCGGTCTTTGCCAGAAGGTCAGTGGACTCGAGCAGGTATCAGCCTTAGCTGCTTTCGTAAACTTGGGGTAAACCTTGCAAAGGTAACAACACCGCTTGTCTTGCTTACCACCGAGGCTTTTGCGGTAACCTTTAGAGACGCAAGAGTGACAGCAAATGCGCCTGAAAATTCGCTGATCAACTGCAGTTAGAAAGTGTACTGATGGCGCTCTCTATTTTTTGTGTAAATTTAAATGGTGAGATGGAATCCTCCATCGAGCAGTATGGTTTCTCCAGTAACGACGGTTGATAACGCCATCAGATTGTATATAGATTCTGCAACCTGATTGGCAGTCACGGCAAGTCCTAAGGGCGTTGTTTTTTCGATGTTAGCCAGAGCGGCATCATAATTGTCGCTACCTAACCCTTTGCGCAGCCATTCGCCTTGAATAAAGCCTGGACACACCGCATTAACCCTAATGGGGCCTAAATTTCTAGCCATGGATTTTGTCATCGTATTAAGGGCTCCTTTTGATGACGCGTAGGCCAAACAGCTACCAATACCTTTAATGCCTGCAATAGATGAGACATTAATTACATTGGGGTTGTCACTGTGTATCAAATGTTGGCGGCACGCTTTTACCATTTGGAAGGGCCCAACAACATTAACGTTATAAATATGTAAAAAATCATCGCCATCCAGAGCGTCTAAATCACCGTGGTTAAACGCAAACTTGGTGGTGCCGGCATTATTAACCAAGCAATCTAGGCGGCCCCATTTTTGTATGGTTTGTTCAACGGTACTGAGACATGCTTGATTGTCAGAAACATCGGCCTGCAAAGCTTGGGCTTCAACGCCAAGATCTTGGCACAAGGCTACGACCTCTTCAGCCTGGCTCATTGAGCTAGTACAGGTAACCGTAATATTCCAGCCCTTTGATGCCAGTAAAAGCGCCGTTGCCTCGCCAACGCCTCGGCTACCGCCGGTGATTATTGCTACAGGGTTGGTTGATTTATCCATTCAATACTCCTTGTTCGGTCATAGCTAGGTTGGTCATTTTATTAAGGGGATCAGTATGATTAATTCGGTAGGAAAATACAGCCCTTACTGCTAATATTTGATATAGCTTGGTATGACAAACGGGCCAAAATCAATAAGAGACCTCGGAGTAACTCCTATGAAAGCTACGTTTACTAAAATGTCACAGAGTACAGCTGAAGATTGGGCCGTCATTGTGCCGGAGCAAATGAAGTTTTTCAAAAAGCTCCCAGATCGCATTCTTAGCCATATGGAGCTGTTAACTGGGGACTATGGCGGATTTGCCGTGGATCGCCTTCAGCACTCACTGCAGACGGCACACAGGGCGGCAGAGGCGGGAGAGGACGACGAGTATGTCACCTGTGCTCTTTTGCACGATATTGGCGATACTCTAGGCAGTGCAAACCACGCCGATGTGGCCGCAGCAATTTTACAGCCTTACGTGTCCGAGGAGAATCATTGGATGATCAAGCATCATGCAATTTTCCAAGGCTACAACTTCTTTCATTTTCTTGGAGCTGACCGCAACATGCGCGATCAATTTCGTGAAACTGATCATTTTAAGCGGACTGCACGGTTTATTGCTAAATACGATGACCCTTCCTTTGATCCGGACGTCCCGGAATTGTCTCTCTCCACATTTGAGCCGATACTTAGGCGGGTTTTTAGCCAGCCTAAAAATAGCATTTATAAAGTTTTAACCGACAATTAAGAGAAACTTTCACGATGTCTAGTAAAACAATAACGGGAATCTACATCGCTCCGACAATGGGGGGCTTTATGACGGGCCGTGCAAAAATTGCCTTGAAGGCGGGTAAAGGTATTGTTGGCGATCGCTATTATTCTGAGACCGGGAGAAACAGGTCAACCTATAAAGGCCAGCCTGATTTTGAGCTTACTTTGATCGAATCTGAGGTGATCGAAAGCTTCAATAAGGGAAATGGTAACAGTTTTCATGAGAGTGACTTCCGTCGCAATTTAATTACTAAAGGTGTGCGTTTAAATGACTTAGAGGGCCAGTATTTCACAATCAATGGGATAAGCCTCTACGGTGTAAGGCTATGCGAACCATGCGCTAGTCTGCAACGGCGTCTAGGGGTCAGTATTCTGCCAGAGTTGGTTGGCAAGGGAGGTCTCCGCGCTCAAGTAAGAGGTAGCGGCATTTTGTCTGTAGGGGCTAGCTTTAGCCTTGATCTATAGTTGGGCGTTAGTTCAACGCAAAGAAATCTAATGCGGTCGCAGTGGTCATTTGACGAATAATATCTTCAGGTTCCTCTCTGTTGTCAGAAATACATTTGACGATGTGCTTTAAAAAAGCGGGTTCATTCCGTCGATTTTTTGGCAATGGGTTCATGTTTCTCGGCAGCAAATAGGGAGCATCGGTTTCTACCATCAATCGGTCTAATGGAATGTTTTTTACTAATTTTTGTAGCTCTTGACCGCGGCGCTCGTCGCAGACCCAACCAGTAATGCCAATATAGAGATCTAAGTCTAAGTAATTAAAAAGAGTTTTTTTGTCACCGGTAAAGCAGTGAATGACGGCCTTGGGTATCGACTCACGATGGTAGGTTAAGATCTCAAGTTGGCGCTTGGCGGCATCGCGTTCGTGCAAAAATAATGGCACTTTTAGCTCGGTGGCGAGCTCAAGTTGCGCTTCAAAGGCCATTTCTTGGTCTTTTTGCAACGATAAATTGCGATTGAAATCCAGCCCGGTCTCTCCAATAGCGACTACTGAGGGGTGGTTTGCTAGTTCTTTAAGACAGCTGCGAGAAGCTGTATCCCAAGATTTAGCCTCGTGGGGGTGAATACCTGCCGTGGCATAGAGCATATTAGGGAATTGAGATTGGTATTCATCACAAAGAGCAACCACAGTTTGGCTCTCGCTAATAGAAGTGCCGGTTAGAATAATCTTTTTAACGCCAGCTGATAAAGCTCGCTCCAAAACATCGGCAATGCGGTTCTTAAATTGTTGGTTAGAAAGGTTAACACCAATATCAATTAACATCGGATACAGCTCGTATTTAGGAGGACTGTATTGTAAATAATTAAATAGCAATGTCACTGACGACGACGGTCTATTTAGAAAATAACCTCTTAGTGTGAAATGTTTTAATTCTCAAACGCCCGTCTAGCTTTTGATTCGTACGGCTAGCACATCACATTGGGCGCCATGAAGTACTGAATTACTGGTTGATCCAAAAATTAACGATAAACCATGTCTGCCATGGCTACCCACAACAATTAATTCAATATTTTCAGCGTTAGCCATGCTGTGCATCTCCTGGGCAGGATGACCCAAAATGACATGCTGATCTGCCGGGTCAACACCCAGGTCGGCACCTAGTATTGAGAGGCGCAGATTGGCCTGATCTGTTAGTTGAGTCTGCACGTCCGATAGATCTACGGGTATGTCTCCACCGTATGTGAAGGCTAAGGGTTCAAAAATATGGCAAATCGATATTTTTGTCTGGGTGTTAGAAAAGAGAAATTTGACTCGGTCTATCACTTGCTGAGATTCTGGCGATAGGTCTAATCCGACCAATATATGTTTGTAGGACGACATAGTGGTGTACCCTTTAGGTTGTTTGCTTGTAGTATTAAATACTATGGCTTTTAAAAGCAATAATTTTTCGCGGTCTTATTATAAGAGTAGTAGTTAATGGCGTGGTTGTTAATCATATTTATTATTGCCGTCGTCCTCTCACCCTTGATGTGGTTTAAACAATCGCCCTACCAAAAGAGATTGGCGGAGTTGCGTAGTGGTGCGGCGGCAGTAAATATTCGGGTTAGCCTGCATCGAAGGCCTGATGCTAGGGAGTCGGAAATTGCTTTAGAGGCTGTTTGTTATAAAATGCGGTGGGAAGGTTCAGGTGGCCAACGAAATTGGGTGATCCATCGATTTAGTCAGCGAGGGTGGGAATCACCTTGGACTGGTTGGCAGTGGGTACAAAGTGAGGCCGATTTAAGTTGGCATGAAATATTATTAGAAATATTACCTGAACTGCCGTTAAACGTGACAGCAATTATTGCAACAGAAGCTGATGTGGGCGCTATTTGGAGCGAGCGCGGGGATCATCAGGACCTGCTAAAAATTGCCGAGAGTTTAGGTAAATTAAAACGCCACGTTGAAAATATTTCGCATTGAAGCTTGACCAAAGGGCAATAGAACAAGTATATATGCCAACCTTGGACGCGTGTTAAACGTGTTGGGTAATCAAAACGAGCTCCTTTACTAGTATAAAGTGATGCCGTAATAAGGAAACTTTCGCCAAACAAAGCCAAAACAATTAATCGCTATTTGGGCGATGATTTTATTGTTAAATCGAGTGTCGGTCATATTAGAGACTTGCCTACGGGCGCAAATAGAGTGCCTAGTGACCCCAAAGATCGCGCTAAGCAGGCGGCTTTGACCCGTAAAATGTCTCCTGAAGATAAAATTGTACATCGCGAGAAAAAAGCAAAATCTCAACTCATAAAAAGCATGGGTATTGATCCAGACAATAACTGGAAGGCAGATTATGCGACGCTCCCGGGTAAAGAAAAAGTAGTAGCTGAGCTTAAGAAGCTGGCTAAAAATGCCGACACTGTCTATCTGGCGACGGATATGGATAGAGAGGGAGAGGCTATTGCATGGCATCTAACCGAGGTAATTGGAGGTGACGAAAGTCGTTATAAGCGAGTTGTTTTTAACGAAATAACCAAGAAAGCCATACGCAAAGCGTTCGAGAATCCGGGTGAGCTCAATAAAGACCGCGTTGATGCCCAACAAGCAAGGCGTTTTTTAGATCGCGTTGTCGGTTTTATGGTTTCTCCATTACTGTGGGAAAAAGTAGGACGCGGTTTGTCCGCGGGTCGAGTGCAGTCTGTCGCGTTAAAATTAGTGGTTGAGCGTGAGCGCGAAATTCGTGCTTTTGTTCCTGAAGAATACTGGACCGTTCAAGCTGATTTGGAGGGGAGTGCCAGTTCAGACGTTGACCAGGACGATGTTAAAATTCGTTTCGATGTAAAGCGGCATCAAGGTAAGGCTTTTCGGCCAACCGATAAGGTCGAGGCCGACACCTCTCTGGGCGCGTTAAGAGAAGCCGATTATGCCGTTAGTAAAAGAGAAGATAAGCCAACAAAATCCAAACCTTCAGCGCCATTTATTACGTCGACATTACAGCAAGCGGCCAGTACTAGGTTAGGTTTTGGCGTTAAAAAAACCATGATGATGGCCCAGCGTTTGTACGAAGGCGGCTACATCACTTATATGCGTACAGATTCGGCCAATTTGAGTGAAGATGCTGTTATTGCTTGTCGTGATTATATTAAATTACGTCATGGCGCTAAGTACCTGCCTGACGTGGCGATCACCTATAGCAGTAAATCTGGTGCTCAAGATGCCCACGAAGCGATTCGCCCTTCGAACGTAGATATAGCGCCGGGTAGCCTTAGTGAGATGGACGTTGATGCGCAAAGACTTTATCAGTTGATATGGCAGCAATTCGTTGCATGCCAAATGACTAATGCAGAATTCACCTCAACGACGATTACTGTCGGTGCGGGAGACTATGAGCTTACGGTTAAGGGCAGGGTTACACGATTTGATGGCCACCTCGCGGTGATGTCCGCCAATCGAAAAGGTGATGATGATATTGAGCTTCCTGATCTCCAGAAAGGCGATCCGATGAAGATGTTAGCGCTGATTCCGCAGCAACATTTTACCAAGCCAACGGCTCGTTTTTCTGAGGCAGCATTGGTGCGAGAATTAGAAAAGCGCGGTGTAGGAAGACCTTCGACCTATGCATCGATTATATCGACTATCCAAGATCGTGGTTACGTCAGGATCGAAAATAAAAGGATTTTTGCAGAAAAAATCGGCGACATTGTGGCTGATCGCTTGTCAGAGAGTTTTACCGATTTGATGGACTATGGCTTTACAGCGTCCATGGAGGAACAGCTCGACCAGGTTGCTGAAGGAAAACTGAAGTGGAAGAGCCTGCTTAATCGCTTTTATAAGGACTTTAGTGCAAAGGTGTTGTCTGCTAAGGACTCCGAAGGGGGAATGCGCCCTAACAAACCATCTGAAACAGAGATTGAGTGTAAACAGTGCGATCGTCCGATGATGATTCGAACTGCTGGAACGGGTGTATTTATGAGTTGTTCTGGATATGCTTTGCCGCCGAAGGAACGCTGTAAGCACACGGTTAATCTGACTGCGGGTGATGAAGCAGTCAATATCGAAGAGGATGATGAGGCTGAATCAAAGTCTTTACTCCACAAACATCGTTGTAAACTCTGTAATACCTCAATGGACAGTTATCTAATAGACGAAACGCGTAAGCTCCATGTCTGTGGCAACAATCCAGATTGTGTTGGCCATGAAATTGAGATTGGTCAATACGTAATAAAAGGGTATGAAGGACCGGTTCTTGACTGTGATAAATGTAGTAGTGAGATGCAGCTTAAAACGGGTCGATTTGGCAAATACTTTGGCTGTACTGGTGAAAGTTCTGAGGGTGAACCTTGTAAAAATACACGCAGATTACTGCGTAATGGGCAGGCAGCGCCGCCAAAGGCAGACCCTATTGCCATGCCTGAACTTCGTTGCATTAAGGTGGACGATCATTACGTTCTGCGTGACGGTGCGTCAGGTATATTTTTAGCCGCTAGCCAATTTCCGCGACACAGAGAAACTCGCGCACCAAAGGTTAATGAATTGTTGCCGTATAAAGAACGTATCGATGAAAAATACCAATTTCTTTTGACGGCGCCAAGCGCAGATCCTGAGGGTAACGAGTCTGTAGTTCGCTTTAGTCGCAAGACTAAAGAACAGTATGTTCGCAGTGAAAATGATGGTAAACCAACGGGTTGGAGTGCCTTTTACGTAAATGGGAAATGGGCGCCTAGTCAGAAGGGCGCCAGCTAATAATCGGCAAGGTTTAATAGTACTCTATCTTGCTGTTATAATGCGCTAGATTATAGGGGTTTATAATATGGCTTTTACAGAATACGAACTTGTAATGCTTGATGATGGTGAGGTTGCATTGCAACGCGCCGGATCTGACGAGCCTCTCGTTCGAATAAGTTTTTCAGACTCAGTTTTAGAGTATCTTGATGGAAAACATATTGATGTTGCCAAAAGCATGATGGACGCTGGCATCCAAACAGTCTTTGAAATTAACGACGACCGAACCCCGGCCTCAGTTGAAACGGGTGAAAAACGTCAAATTCTGCATTAATATTTAATTTAAAGCGATACTCTCACGACGCCAACCGCTAGTCCCTCAATGGCAAATTCTTGAGCTCTCAAGTCAACTAATATCGGCGAATATTCGCGGTTCTCTGGCAACAGATGAATTTCATGCTTGTTTTTCGTTCTCTTTAGTCTCTTTACGGTTACTTCGCCGTCGACTCTGGCGACAACAATTTGCTGGTTGTCAGCCGTTGGCTGCTGATGGACGGCAAGTAAGTCTCCGTCCATTATGCCCACGTCAACCATACTTTGGCCCTGCACTCGCAAAAAGTAGTCAGCACTAGGATGAAAGGTACTGGAGGGGACTTCTTGGTAATCTTCAATATGCTGTTCAGCCATTATAGGCTCACCAGCAGCGACCCTGCCTATGATAGGGATGCCAGAAAATTGCTCGACAATTCGGATGCCACGTGAAGCCCCAGGGATCATTTCTATAACGCCTTTTCGAGCCAGCGCCCTAAGATGATCTTCCGCAGCATTGGGCGAGCGAAAACCTAGTTTCTGGGCGATTTCAGCTCTTGTTGGGGGGTAGCCAGTCTCATCAAGGCTATCACGGATCAAATCGAGTATCTGTTGCTGTCTTGCAGTTAGTCGTTCCACAATATGTCCTCAAGCCTTGGTTAGCTGTGATTATATACAGTATTACGCAATTAGCAAGTCGTCGCTAGATTAGCAGAAAGATGCCACTGGTTTTTCGGGTTAGGGTCTTGATGAAACTGGGCTACAAATCATCCCAACCAAATGCAGTATCGGGCTTTACTTTAGGGGGGGTGCTATTTACCCCAGCAAGTCCCGTAATGTGGTCACAGAAGATGCGATCCTGGTCTGTTAATGAAGATAACTCCCAGCGTTCTTCCGGGCTGTTACTTAAGGTCGTCGGCAGAGCATTCCAGGAGACCAGATCTAGATCATCGATCTCATCGTTCTCGTATTGAATGCTAATGACGGAGGAATATTCATCGACTGAGATAATTTCAATGAATTGATGAGTTGCCATATCCCTATACCACTGTCCAACAGATGGTATTTGGCTAGCCATAATAGTGTTCCTTTTTATCGTTGGTGTTCTAAAATATCACTAGCCGGCGGTTGTTGCACGGTTCAGATTTTTTGTGGTGATGTGTCGCTTGCAGGTGAAAGTGAATGTGTTTTATAGGTATTTCATTTAACTCACGAAAAAACATGTACTTATTTTTTTTGGGTAGAATTTCAGGAACAGGGTAAAATAGCTGTAGGGAATATATAAATAATAAATTGGTTTAAATCGCTGGGTATTTGACTTTGTGTAAAGCGTTTATTTTGGAGTGGGATATGGAATATCGAAAGTTGGGAAAATCGGGCTTAAAGGTTAGCGCGCTGTCTTTGGGTTCGTGGGTAACGTTTGGTAAGCAGGTCGACATAAGCGATGCAAAAAAGCTATTACAAAGCGCTTATGACAATGGCGTCAATTTTTTTGATAATGCGGAGGGCTACGAAGCGGGCGAATCAGAAAAAATTATGGGTGCAGCGATATCGAGTTTAGGCCTGTCTCGGGACACCTACGCGGTGTCTTCAAAAGTCTACTGGGGCGGAGGTAAACCAACCCAGATGGGTCTCAGCGCTAAACATGTGCGCGATGCCTGCGATGCTGCGCTTATCCGTTTAAACGTTGATTACCTTGACTTATTTTATTGCCACCGGCCGGATGCAGACACTCCGATAGAAGAAACCGCTCGAGCCATGCACAACCTGGTGCAACAGGGTAAAGTGGTATATTGGGGCACGTCAGAATGGTCGGCACAACAGATCACCGAAGCCCATGGGGTTTGCCGACAAGAACATTTAACACCACCCACCATGGAACAACCCCAGTACAACTTACTGTATCGGGACAAGGTAGAAGGGGAGTACCGTCCTCTGTACGAAAACTATGGTATGGGGACCACTATTTGGTCGCCCTTGGCCTCTGGATTACTAACCGGTAAATATCTCGAGGGTATTCCCACTGACAGTCGACTGGCCCTACCGGGTTATGAATGGCTACGAAAAATGTGGGCGACGGACGACGGTAAACAAAAAATTGAGAAAATTAGAAAACTTGCCGCGTTGGCAACAGATTTGGGTGTGAGTTTGACCCATTTATCGATAGCCTGGTGTCTTAAAAACCCACAGGTGAGTACTGTTATTTTGGGGGCGTCTAAATTGTCACAGCTTGAAGATAACCTAAAATCTATAGAGGTATTGCCATTGTTAACCGATCCAGTGATGGCGAGTATTGATGCTATTGTTGATAACCGGCCAGCAGGAATTGATCGATTTTAACTAGCCAAAATAGATATTACCTGTCAAGAATAAATGGGTTTAAATAGCTTGGTATTAGGCATTGTGTAAAGCGTTTATTTGGGAGTGCGCTATTGAATAGTTCAGAGGTTGATTTATATGGGCGATTGATGCTCGATTTAAAAGGAGTCTCACTGGACCGTGAGGAGCGGCTTCAGCTGCAAAACCCCCAAGTAGGTGGCGTCATTCTGTTCAGTCGTAATATCCAGAGTAGAGATCAAGTTTGTGATTTGGTTGCTGAGATTAGGGCCTGTTCTAAATATTTGCTCGTCGCGGTGGATCAAGAGGGTGGAAGGGTTCAGAGACTCCGGGAGGGGTTTACCGCTATTCCTTCTATGCAAGCAATGGGGAACTTGATCGCGCGCTCGCCAGAGGAAGGGTTGGGGTTAAGTAAAGACTTGGGGTGGCTGATGGCATCTGAAGTGATTGCTTGTGGCCTTGATCTAAGTTTTGCCCCAGTTTTGGATGTTGACCGCGACACTAGCAGTATCATTGGCGATCGATCATTCTCCGACCAGCCAGAAATAGTAATCAGTGCAGCTGAGGCTTTTATTAAAGGCATGCACGATGCAGGGATGGCAGCCACCGGAAAACATTTTCCTGGTCACGGAGGCATCGTTGCAGACAGCCACATAGAGGCGCCGGTTGATGATCGTAGCTGGGAAACTTTGTATGCTCGGGATATACAGCCCTTTGCAAAGCTGTCAAAGACGCTGGATGCAGTTATGCCTGCACATATCACTTTCCCATCGGTTGACCCAGACTCAGTTGGCTTCTCATCGTTTTGGTTGAACGATGTGCTTCGGGAAAAGTTAGGGTTTGAGGGTATTATTTTTAGTGATGACTTAACGATGAAAGGCGCTGATATCGCCGGTGGTTATGTGGACAAAGCGAAACTGGCGTTAAAGGCAGGTTGCGATATGATTTTAGTCTGCAATTGTCCCCAGGCGGCAGTTGAGGTATTGTCTTACATGGAGTCTGTCAATGTATCGCAAAGCTCCAAATTAGCATCTATGGCGGCTAAACGGTCTATCAGTTGGTCTGATCTTGAAGCTTCGCCCCGACGGTTGGCGATATCCCAAAAAATGGCAGCATTGAATTAAATCAGTGACTTTAACCGGGTGTGAGACATCGTTAACACTAAAGCAAATCAGGAATTATTAAATGAATAACTTTCGGACATGGTTGGTTGAATTCAGTGACTCAGACTTCCTTTGGATTGCTGAGTTATTTCTCATCGTTGTGGTTGTTTTGAGTCTCGGTTACATCCTGAACAAACTCATCGATAGGCTTGAGGCGCGAACCTCTACGACAGCCACAGTGTGGGATGATGCCGTAATAGAGGCCTGCCGAAGACCCGCTATATGGTTCATTTGGATACTTGGAATTAACTTTGCAGCCGGCGTGGCCGCGCAAAGAATGCATTCCCCCTTGTTGGAGTTGATTGATCCGATTAATCGCCTAGCTGTAATTTTTCTAACGACTCTATTTTTGATTAATTTCATTAAGAGGGCTGAGCAGAACCTTACTAATCCAGACTATATTAGCAAGCCCGTTGACACCACCACCGTGCGAGCAGTGGCTAAATTATTACGGGTATCAGTCGTGATTACTGCATTACTTATTGCCATGCAGCTATTTGGTTACAGTATTTCAGGATTACTGGCATTTGGTGGTATAGGCGGTATTGCGATTGGCTTTGCGGCTAAAGATCTACTCGCAAATTTCTTTGGGGGATTAATGATATACCTAGATCGCCCATTCTCGGTGGGGGACTGGATTCGATCGCCCGATAAAGAAATCGAGGGAACGGTCGAGGATATTGGTTGGCGACTAACCCGAATACGCACCTTTGATAAGCGGCCGCTGTATATTCCCAACGGAGTGTTTGCAGCTATTTCAGTGGAGAACGCCTCCCGGATGAGTAATAGACGTATTTACGAGACAGTTGGTATTCGTTACTCAGACGTTTCCTGTATGGCAACTATAGTGGACCAGGTAACGGAAATGCTTAAAACACATGATGATATAGATGCAACTCAGACTCTAATTGTGAATTTCAATGCGTTTTCTGCTAGCTCTATCGATTTCTTTATTTATACCTTTACCAAGACCACTGACTGGGTGGCTTACCACCAGATTAAGCAGGACGTACTGCTGAAGGTGAGCACTATTATTGAGAGTGTTGGTGCCGAGATGGCGTTCCCCACGTCAACTGTTCATATTGAAAATTCAGCAGCATTGGAAATCAGTGCTGGTGCATCCTCAAAAGTATGATTGAGAAGGGCCTTAACCGTCTGGCGTTGAGGCTAAAGTTACTTTGCTTGGTCTTGGTTTAGTCAGGACTAACTGGCTGTCTGGGTACTCCGGAAGGCGTGTCTCCTGTTCAAAATTTCCAACTGGAGCGCTATCTTGGCCAGTGGTACGAAATTGCTCGATTAGATCATTCTTTTGAGCGTGGCATGAGCTCTGTTAGCGCTACCTATTCGATGCGAGAGGATGGGGGCGTGATGGTTCTTAATGCAGGGTTTATGGACGATTCTAAGCGGTGGCGTCAGGCAGAAGGTAAAGCTTACTTTGTACAAGCGCCTGATATTGGCCATTTAAAAGTATCTTTTTTTGGTCCTTTTTATGGGTCATATATCATATTTGAACTAGACAGCGTGGACTATCAATACGCCTGTGTGGCCGGCATGGACACCGATTACTTGTGGTTCTTATCGAGATCGCCTGAGATCAGTGATGATCTCCTTAATCACTTTATTGAGGTGTCTTCGATATTGGGTTTTGATGCCGAGAGCCTTATTTTTGTCGATCATAAGTAACAGCTTTAATCTCTGCAAGAATGACCGGTTCATCTGTTAAGTGTGTGCTTAGTTTAGTCCTAATTTTCGGTCTCTATTACGCCTTCATCGTCAATGATTACTTGTGGATTTAGCGGTTCGGGTTCATGGGTTTTAATGGTCAGCATAACGCCCAGTTCAGGATGATCTAAATAGTAGACACTGTTCTCTTCAATGCGCTTAGATTGCTTGATAGGCCATATCTCTGCAATCGAGTACTGTTTGACAGTGTCATGATCGTGCTCACCTTCTAATAGACCACGATCAATGGCTTCTGCGCCATAAGTAGCACTGTTCCTGTTAACTAGCACTGATTCGGTATTTAGGTCAGTCAGATACTCGGGTAAAACGGGAATCTCCCATTGTTGTTTGGACGAATCCTCTATGGCCAATTGAAAGTTTGGCTTATCTGGGAGCTTGACCGTTAAGGTATCGACTAAGGAATCTTCATTGACGAACTTGAGTCGCCATAGATCAGTTTCAACGTGTAAAAATCGTGATTTATAAAATCGAAGGCTACCCTCGATTTCAGATCGGTCATCTTGCCTCTTACCTGCGCTTATATGGATCCACGGATCCTCACCACCCGCGTCTACTTCAAAACGCCAAGCTTCGTGAAAGACGACATTATAATTCCGGCGGTCAAGTGCCCTAGCGCTGTCATTAAGATCTCGCACCTTAGCGTCTAAAATAATAAAAGATTCTTCATATTCGGGGATGTAAGGCTCGTCAGGCAGGCTGTCTTCGACAATTTGCATTTCTGTTTCGCCGGTTAAAGTAGTGGGTTCCTGACTAGACAAATCAAGTGTAATGGCAGGGTCCTCCATTTCCGCGATGGGTATCCAGACTAGAGTTTCGGGCAACACTGGCGACGCCTCTGGGTCAAAAAGAAGAGCGGCCTGTATTTGGGAGAGGGTAAATTGATGAGATCTTGCTTCTGCATCAATCAAAGCGAGTAAATTTCCCGGGTACTCAAGTTGATGGTCTAGAGGTGGTATTTCGCCGCTAAGATTATCAGGTTGCGTAAACAAAATTATCTCTACTTGATACCAATTTTCAGGCGGCACCAAGGGAATGGGGAGTTGATTTTCTTGCGCTGAGACAACGTTGCTAGCAACCACTGTTGCTAGCATAAAAAGATAAGTCCTCGCGTCATCTAAAAACCGCTTGCTACTGCTCATTAATATTCCGTCTAATGGTCGGCATCTGTGCTTGTTCGGTTCATTTTCTTCAGGCAGGTGGCAATAGCCCCTGCAGTATATTATGCACTATGGAGAAACGCTGCTCGGGATTCTCCATGTCCATAGTGAAACTCAGTTGATCATTGTTTTGCAAGCGATAAGTGGAAGGTTTTGATTGGACCATTTTGATAATAGTAATCGGTTCCACAATTGTGGTCGATTTAAACTGCAAACGACCACGGGTTAGGCCAGCTTCTATTTTCTTCAGCCCTAGTTGTTCTCCAACCAGTCTAAGCTCCGCAAGTTTAAATAGGGTTTTTGATACCTCTGGGAGCAAGCCAAAGCGATCTATCATTTCAACTTGGAGTTCATGTAAGTCTGATTTTGATTGGCAGTCAGCTAATCTTTTGTAGATAGTGAGGCGCATATTCACATCGGGCAGGTAGTCATCTGGAATCAGGGCCGGTACGTGCATATTGACCTCAAGGCCTTGATTTAGTGCCGCATCGAAATCAGGTTCTGAACCATTTCTAATGGCTGCAACGGCTCTATCTAGCATTTCCAAATAAAGGGTAAAACCAATAGCTTGAATGTGGCCGCTCTGTTCTTCGCCCAAAAGTTCTCCAGCTCCTCTGATTTCAAGATCGTTAGTCGCTAGCGTGAAGCCAGATCCCAGTTGATCTGCGGCAGATATAGCTTCGAGTCTTTTGGTGGCATCTGAGGTAATTTTCTTATCTTGTGGAAGCATCAAATACGCATAGGCTTGGTGGTGGGACCTGCCGACTCGGCCTCGTAGCTGATGTAGCTGAGCAAGACCAAATTTGTCGGCACGGTCAATCAAAATTGTATTTGCGCTAGGTATATCAATACCCGTCTCAATGATGGTGGTGCAAACTAGTACATTAAATCGCTGGTGATAGAAATCTGACATGACCTGCTCGAGGTTACGCTCGCGCATTTGGCCGTGAGCGATATTGATTCTTGCTTCCGGGACTAGAGTAGCCAGCTCATCGGCAACTCTTTGGATGCTCTTGACATCATTGTGCAAGAAGTAGACTTGGCCCCCTCGCAGTATCTCCCGCAGAATGGCCTCTCTGGTAACCCTTGATTCTTGTTTGCGGACAAAGGTCTTCACCGATAATCTTTTAGCTGGAGGCGTTGCGATAATCGACAGGTCCCGAATACTGTGCATCGACATATTCAACGTGCGGGGTATTGGCGTGGCTGTCATGGTTAATATATCCACCTCACTGCGCAAAGATTTAATCTTTTCTTTTTGTCTCACGCCAAAGCGATGTTCTTCATCGATGATCATAAGGCCTAATTGTTTAAAGTTGATTTCGGCATGAAGTAGCTTATGGGTACTGATCAAGATATCAACTTTGCCAGCCTCGGTATCACCAATCACTGCCGTTTGCTCTTTCCCGGTTCTAAATCGAGATAGCTCTTCAACATTAACCGGCCAGTTGGCAAAACGATCTCGGAAATTCTGTAAGTGCTGGTGCGCGAGCAGGGTGGTTGGCACTAGGATGACTACCTGTTTGCCGCTACTGACGGCCGTAAAGGCTGCTCGCATGGCAACTTCTGTCTTTCCAAAGCCCACGTCACCGCAGACCAGTCGATCCATAGGTTGGGCGCTTAATAAGTCTTGCCTAACCGCATCGATAGCGGCCTGTTGGTCGGCTGTTTCTTCGAAGGCGAAGTCGCCGCTAAATTTTAGATAGTCTTGCTCGTTAGCTGAGCATGCAAAACCTTTGCGAGCTGCTCTCCTGGAGTAAATGTCGAGGAGATCAACGGCTGTATCCCGAACCTGTTTGGCGGCTTTTTGTTTAGCCTTATCCCACTTGTCACTACCAAGGTGATTGAGAGGTGCTGCAACCTGATCACCGCCTCCGAAACGGCTTATTAGGTGCAGGGACGACACTGGTACGTAGAGTTTTGCATCATTGGCGTAATAGAGCATCAGGAACTCTTGCGCGGTCTTATCTACGTCTAAGGTGATCAACCCTTGATAGCGGCCGACCCCATGTTCTATGTGCACTACTGGGGCATCAATTTTTAATTCGGCAAGACTTTTGAAAATGTAGTCTGGTGACTCAGACACCTTGGAGCGCCGTCGTCGCTGCATGACCTGCTGGCCAAATAGCTCGCCTTCCGTGATAAGGCACAGGCCATTATTTGAGCAAACAATTCCTTGATCTAAAGGGTAGGTAATTATGCCGTACCGCAGATCTGAGTCGACAAATTGTAACCAGCTATCGACCTCTGCGGGATGTACTTGAATGGTCTTTAGTAGGTCAGTTAATACCTCACGACGGCCTGACGATTCAGCACAAAATAGAACTCGAGAGCCTGCCTTGTCATCCTCAAATGTGATCAAAAAGTCATGTAATTTTTGCAAAGGACTTGTTTGTTTGGCATTTACCGACACATCAGGGACAGACGCGAGGTCTGAGCCTTGGCGATGAACAGCCGGGTCGATGGGTTGTCTATCAAGAATCGTTCTCGGTCTTTTTTTTATTTCATGAAAAAGGCGATCAACGGGCAGAAATATTTCCTCTGGTTTTAAAAGAGGGCGTTCAGGATCCACTCCATATTCTTGATAACGATTGTTGATATCGCTCCAAAATTGCTCTGCTGCCTGTTCTATTCCGCTACTGGTAAATAGCTGTAAATTGGTTGGCAAATAGTCGAAAAGCGTCGCTGTTTGTTCGAAGAACAAGCTTAGGTAATACTCTATTCCCTGGGGTGCAATACCGTCTTTAATGTCGCGATAGACTGGGCATTTGGCTGGGTTATGATCAAAGCGTTCATGCCAGTTATTTAAAAACAAGTTGATGGACTCTTTGTCCATCGGAAATTCTCTTGCGGGCAGTAATTCAATTTGTTCGACATTTTCTAATGTGCGCTGTGATTCTGGATCAAAAAGCCGTAGAGACTCTATATCATCATCCAAAAGATCCATTCGAAAAGGCGTTTTAACGCCCATAGGGAAAACGTCGATGATTGAGCCACGAAAGGCAAATTCACCATGCTCATAAACGGTATCTACACGTTTATACCCTGCTCGCGATAGCTGCTCTTGCAATAAAACTCGGTCAAGTTGTTCGCCAATGCTATAACAGAATGTTCTGGAGGCCACAAAATCAATAGGCGCAATACGATGCATTAATGTCGTCAAAGGTACAATCAGAACGCCGTGGTCCGCGTTTGGCAGTTTTGCTAAAGTTTGTAGGCGCGCTGAAATAATATCTTGGTGCGGCGAGAAAATATCATAGGGCAGTGTTTCCCAGTCAGGGAATGTGAAGATCGATAGGTTTCGTTGTGCGGCGAAAAACGCTAAGGCACGACTTTGAGTGCTTGCCTGTTGTGCAGTGTCGGTAATAATCAGGGTTAAACCCGAATACTTAAGAGCGGCTTCAACCACGGCCAAAGCTCGGCCGGATGACGGTAATCCACCCCAAACACATTTATCGTCAGGTTTAAGAGCGGGTTGTTGATTAAAAATATTCATAGTGGGGTTCTGTGTGGAGTTTTTTGTTATGCATGAGAGGTAATAGATATGAATTAATTTTGAGCATTAGCGTGCACAGTCAGGTTGGGATAGAAATTGCTCATTAAGAAAAGTGATTACTTTATCAAAGTTATCATGATGTTCGTTATGCCCACCCTCTAATGGTATATGCAGACTTGGGTATGGAAAGTTATTGTCGTTTAGCAGGCTTATTATGGTTTCGGACATTTCCATTGATGGCCATTGTTCGTCTTCAGTACCAGAAATAAGCAACACAGGCCCAGATATATTATCGACTCTTATGGCTGCAGCCTCCACAGCTTCGGTATTTTGCATCATTTTTTCGAAAGCGCCCCGCAAGTTGCCTGACAATAAATCCGGAGTAGCGCTCCATGGTATAGGGACAAAAGGAAGGGGTTTTCCGTTGTAGGATAATCCAGGCGTTGCCATCGCATCGGTTACTGCAGCAAAAACAGAACTTCCAGGGACGATACCTATCACGCTTTTGTATTCTTCGTAATAACTACCTAAAAGCAGTGCCAGTTCGCCGCCACGAGAAACTCCCATAACAGCAATGCAATTTTCGTTTATACGGGGGTCTTGGGAGGCTTCTATCACAGCCTTGTGGACACCTTCAATAGCGATTCTATCCAGTTTTTCAGGTGTGCCGTTGGCCCCGAAGTAGGCGATTGATAGAAATGCATAACCGTTTTCTTGGAGTAGTTTTCTCTGTTTCTCCTCGTGCGGCCCAGCCCAGCCATTCCCTCCTCCGGCACCGCCAAGACCAACAACTAAAGGCTGATTAGTTTCATCATTCAAAAATAGCTTTGTGTTCACCTCTCCGTATTTATCTGGCAGCGTCTCTGTATCAAATGAGTAAATTGTGTAATTTATGTAGGCGAATAGCACTATAAACAGC
>LWDU01036412.1_pt2 | contig 18188 bp, 14 predicted proteins | sample 727161 | NCBI WGS metagenome assembly LWDU01 (sample SAMN04566230, study PRJNA314399) | hydrothermal vent metagenome | isolation source: deep sea hydrothermal plume seawater | place: Mexico: Gulf of California, Guaymas Basin | collected 2004-07-11
TCACGCGGACTTCTGGGATTTCCTCAATGACGATGGTGGGATCGGATTTTTGGAGCACCCCGTCGGATCGTTGCCAGCGGCAAGAGTAGGAGCTGACCCGGACGACCGATTCGCTTTCCGCCGCATTCGTCTTGAGATGAAAGGCGACATTAAGGAGACGATGCTGTGGCGCACACAGCTCGACTTCAACAAGCCTGCCATCGCCGAAATGAAGGACGTCTACATCGGGTTTAAGAATCTGCCGAATAATCAGCAGTTGCTGGTCGGAAATCAGAAACGGCCTCTTGGTCTCGATCACCTGAACAGCAGTCGGTACAACGTATTTCTGGAACGACCATTTGTCGTAGAGACATTCAATCCGGATGCGCGGCGACCAGGGATCGCCATGTACGGCTATACAAACGATCAGAAATACCACTGGCGCTACGGTGCGTATTACCTGGAGAACATCAAGTTGACCGGCGCATATCTTGGCGACCAGCGTCAGATGAGTGCCAACTTCAGGCTGTCAAGCAGCCCGTGGTATGACGATTCTTCGGGAGGACGCGGCTACTTCCATTGGGCCGTCGCGGGAATGTTCGCTAAGCCGGACGGAGACGACCTCCCGAATGACGGGCACAGTAACGAAGGCAGATTTCGCACACGACCCGAAGCCCGCAGCACCAATACGTGGTTGAATACAGGACGAATTGCCGGAGCCGACTGGTATGAAACGTTGGCCGTGGAGAGCATTTTTAACGTCGGCCAGATGCAGTTCGTCGGCGAGTATATGCACAATTTCATGCAGCGTGACGGGTTTGCGGACACTCAGTTTAATGGCGGTTACATCTACGTCAGCTACATGTTGACCGGAGAACATATTCCCTACGATCGAAAGAGTGGTACCATCGGACGTTTGATGCCGTTCGAAGACTTCTTTCTGGTGGAACGATGTGGCGGAGGCCACGGTCATGGCTGGGGAGCGTTCGGTGTCGCCGCACGTTACTCATTCCTGGACATCAGCGACAAAGACGTTCTGGGAGGAGTCGGGGAATCGGCAACGTTCGCATTCAACTGGTACTGGACAGCATATTCCAAGTTGCAGTTCAATCTGATCTATGGCAACATCGATCGTCGAGATCCCGCCATCGGAACCACGGGCGGCAGCTATCTGATCGCCGGGACGCGATTTGCGATCGAGTTTTAGCAGGGCTTCGAGGCTGAGAATCGCGGGCCCCCATTCCCTGACAGCGTCGGGCTCCGCCGGTCGCTGTCATTATCAGTATCACGAGGCTTGCGGCGTGTCCCTGCAGGGGCCCCCGTGGTAGAATCCAACGGCTGTTTCCGCTGAATACAGATAGGGAAACATCCAACAAGGATCAACCATGACCGAAGAGAACGAAGCGTCCGACGACCTTATCGCGCTGCTGTCGCATTATTCCGGATCATGGTCCGATTTGTTGAGCGGTTTAGACGCCGCCAACACTGAGTCGATCATGGGAGCGATCACGTCCGATAGTGATTCGGCTTAGCGGCAGGCGCTTTCAAGAGTCGATGTGGAACTCCGCCACCAACAGTCAAATGTCTCAAGCCAAACCGCTGTTGGCATTACCCCCGATGGGTCAACAAGGCCGATTCCGGAGATCGCGAAGTCGCCGGATTCCGCAAATTATGATGCGACATTCATCGGCGATACCAACGTTGACCCGTACGAAGAGACCTACCTTGGTAGTGCGGATAAAGGGGGGCTTTCCGGCAGGCACACAACATGGCCGTCTCAGAAGGCTCCGGACGGCCGTGAAATTCCGACAGCAGTCGGCAATTATGATATTCACAGCGTACTTGGGCGCGGTGGAATGGGAATCGTGTATCGCGCTAGACAGTGAGGACTGAATCGCGATGTGGCGCTGAAGATGATTCTGTCCGGACCGCATGCCGACAGCGAACTGCTGGGGCGGTTTCGTGCGGAGGCAGAGGCAGTCGCTCAACTGCAGCATCCCAACATCGTGCAGATCTACGACATCGGTGAGGAAAACGGACTGCCATATTTTTCGCTTGAGTTTGTGGATGGTCAGACGCTGGATGAATTTCGCGATGGTCAACCCATCAACGAGCGGAAGGCGGCGGAGTTGCTTGAGTCAATTTCCCGGGCGATGCACTTCGCGCACGACGCCGGCATTGTTCACCGCGATCTGAAACCCGCTAACGTTCTGCTGACAAAAGACGGTGAACCCAAGGTCACTGACTTTGGACTGGTCAAACGTATCGAAGGTCCGGCGCCATCATGGGAACGCCGCACTACATGGCTCCGGAACAGGCCTCAGGTAAGACAGATATCGGGCGCGGAACAGACGTGTGGGCTTTGGGAGCAGTGCTCTACGCATTGCTCACGGGCCGTGCGCCGTTTGTGGGGGCCAATACCATGGATACTCTGATTCAACTGAAAGAGAACGATCCGGTTGTGCCGAGTGAACTGGTTGCCAATGTGTCAGTCGATCTGGAGACCATTTGCCTGAAGTGTCTGCAGAAGGAAACGGAACGACGTTACCTGACAGCGCAGGAACTGGCCGATGACATTCGACGTTATCTGGACGGCATTCCGATTCTGGCTCGTCCGGTCGGAAGAATCGAACGAACGTGGCGGTGGTGTCGGCGCAAACCTCTGGTTGCCGGACTGACGGCCGCGGTCGCCGTCGCGACGATTGCCGGCACAACATTTTCCATTGTGTTTGGGATTCTTGCGAACGACGCTGCTGCAGCAGCAGCGATCGCTCAACAGGACGCGGAGGACAAACGCGTATACGCCGAACAGAAAGAACAGGAAGCGGAAGACAATGCGGAGCTCGCGGAACGCAACGCAGACGAGGCACTACAGCAACGCACCGTCGCACTGGCGGCTTTCAACACGGCTGTTGAGTGGGCAGGCACGGACCTCAGGAATGTCCCTGGCGCTGAAGAATTCAAGAAGCGTCTGTTCAACGCAGCCGTGCAGGGACTCGATCGGCTCTCCGCACTGGTTGGAGACGACCGTCGTGACGTGGCGCTTGCCCGCGGATACGCGAAGGCGGGTGAAGGGTTTCTTGACGTTGGCCAACGTGACATCGTTGGTGCCGGCATCCAATTCGGTCACGGCGATGGTGCTGCCTGCGATGGTCACCGGGTCGATAAATGTCGAGCTGTCGACATCCACTGCCCCAAGCCCCGCTGTCATATCGCCGATGGTAATCGAGCTGAAACCGTCCGCCAATTTGTCCAGTTTCGAACTGTCCAGATTGAGCGTACCGGAGCCGCCGCCAATTCCAATCGTGGTCGAGGCCGTCAGGGGCTTGATCGTCAGCGTACCGCCGCCCTGGATTACCTCGGTTGTGCCGGGCAGGCTCAACCCATTTGCTGTGATTGTGATGGCGCCGGTAGCGGTTCCCAATGTTGATCCCAGCGTGGCATCCTGCAGCTTGATTTGCGCGCCGATTCCCGTCAGCGATACATCACCACCCTCGGAAGCTGCAACAACACTTGACGACAGGATGTACATCGAATTCTGATCAGTACCGGAACCAGTCGTCCCCGTTATGGAGATGTGGCCGGCCTTCGAAATGACGCTGCCACCTCCCGACTCAAAACCGTAGTTGCTGTTTGTGTCGCTGCCGCCGCTGCCCTCGATAATGATGTCAGCCGCGTCCGCCATTGTGCCTGTCGATGAAATTTCGGTCGAGGGCTGGAGTCGGACCCCGTGATTGCTGTTGCTGGATCCTGCGCCACCCGTGCCGTCGATCGTAATATTGCCATCAATCGACGTGACTTTAGATCCCGATCCATTCACAAACACGCCACGGTTTCTGTCCGTGCCCGAACCGCCGGTTCCGGCGACCGTGATCGTACCTGCAGTGGCACCAGTGCCGGTCGAGCCGATGGTGGACCCAGCATCTATATGCACACCGTAGTTGTTGGCGCCGGTGTCGCCACCACGTCCGGTCAGCGTGATATTCCCGTCGGTGGCTGTGATGTCTGCGTTGGATAGACTGATGCCGGAAAAGTTGCCGACCCCTGTTCCGGACGCGTTGGCGTCGATCGTGATGTTGCCGTTTATCGTGGAGAGCGACACTCCGGAGGTGACGTTGACGCTGCGGCCCGCATCGACGTCGATTGCGCCGCTGCCGGTGGTCGTCACACTGGCGTTGATGGTGACGTCGTCCGCGGCAGAAAGCGTCACGTTGTCGCTGGCACTGACTGAACCATTCACGCTGATCGCGTCGGCATTCACATCCATCGACAGGATGGTGAGTGCTGTATCCAGAGTAACCGTGTCTGTTCCGCCCTCGCCATCGATGTTCACGCTGAAAGCACTGCCGGGCGCGAAACTTGAACCGATCGTGATGGAGTCGTCTCCGGCACCGGCGTTGATCTGAATGTGGCTGCTGGTAATCGAGGAAATTGGCACGCGCACGGTTGAACTTCCGTTCCCTGAGAATCCGGAGGCCACAATGTTGTTGGTGGTGTCCGAAATCACAACATCGCCAGCGTCTGTCGATATGGTCAGGTCATCGGTTGACCCTCCAGCATCGGCCACCACCAGATCGCCGCCGAAGTTGATGGACACATCCACCGTCAACGTCAACCGCCGTTCCATCCCCTCCAGAATTGCGGGCACCTCTCGACGTCTGCGGATCGGGTCGGCCGATCGGCGTCGTCTGCGTTTAAGCCGGTGATGAGTGGAAAACAGACTGCGCAGCGATTGTGCAAATGACTTGACTGTCACGAAACGACCCGCCTCGAATTGAAAAATTACTGACCCAATGGTGGCTGGAGTGTCTGAGTTCCTCAGCACATGCGGTTCCGCACGGATGACGACCCAAATCGACCCATCGACAGCCTGAGGGAATCCCCGCCATCCAACTGAGAAACTGGACGAATTCGGCCGAGTCGCTCAGGAACGTGGTTCATCAACCACGTTTATTGAATGTCGAAGAACCAGCAGCAGGTCTCAATCAGAAGGCACTCAAACGACCATTGGTGGGGAGCAGCCGAGCGGGACACGAGAAACGGCGGGGATGTGTCTCTGGGGTGGTAATGTTCGTTTCGCCTGGCTACGCGATACATAGGAAACTCGGAATTAGCGTAGCGACGCTGAATCCCCCGAACAACCAACCAGGCCACGTGCTTGTTCCCTAGGAAGCCATGCCTGTTCACCACCATAAGAAGGAGCCGCAGGTGCCAGGTCGTCTTCGCTGACGAAGTAGATGCACCGGATACAGGGAATTCCAACTCAGCTGTCGCGGCGGCTCACCGTTTTACTGTTCGTTCGTACAGGTTCAGCAACCTGGGCAGACAGATGTTCATACTGTACAGATCGCGAATGTTTTTTTCGCCATTTTTACCCAGGTGCGCGTACGAGGTGGGATCATCAAGCACATTGGACGCGGTGTTGACCCATGCGTCGACATCAAAAAAGTCCGTCATTAGGCCATTGGTTCCGTCGTCGATCAATTCTTCCACAGGCGCGGTCTTTGACGCCAGCACGGTTGTTCCGCATGCCAACGCATTGAACAGCGACCACGACAATACGAATGGAACCGTCAGATACAGATGGAGATCGGACAAACTGAACAGGCGGACAAGTTCTGTGGGCGGAATTCGTCCCAGAAACAGTATGCGATCCAAATCATAGTCGTCCTGTTGCAGCACCCATTGCTTAAACGTTTTGCCACCGGTGAATCGATGATCTCCACCGTAAGCGACCCGGTCTTCTCCAACCACAAGAAACACCACGTCGGACCGTTGCTCGCACAGTCGTTTGGCCACTTTTATGAAAATGTCGAAGCCGCGCATCGATTCCGTTCCGCGACTGACGTACGTCACCACGCGTTTGTCAGCCGGAATATCCCAGCCAGCGATTTTGCGAGACGTCAGTTCGACGGGCTTCCAGAACGAAGTGTCGATTCCGTCGAAGATCGGTTCCACCTTGGAGTGAAATTCCTGAGGCAGTTGACTGCGTTGCCATTTGGTCGGCGAATAGCCGGCGTCACAGTTCTCCAGATCCAACAGCAACCCGGCGTTCCGCACGCGAGTCCGGACGCGTTCGTCGGGGCCGCACATCGGCAGATCCGTTCGAAAGTCCACGTCGGAGTTTTTCGTGCGATAGAAATACTCGAAATAATTGATCTGGGGAACGTCGTACAATTCCCTCAGAAACACCGTGGAAAGAAATCCCGAATGCCCCACGATCAAATCGGGCTGAATGTCAGGTCGAGCCCGCAAGGCCTCCAGCACTGCTGCAGAATGCCAGACCTGATTCTCAAACGTGCGACTGCAAAAATGCGTTGTTTCTCGAGCACCGTCCTTCACCGCGTACTGCACCTTTTCGATGCCGTTGACATGGCCCGGAGGTTTTTCTGAGACGAAAGTGCAGCGATGACCGTGATGTTCAATCAGATGGGCTGCGATGTGTGCAAACTGAGCCGGGAAATTCTGATGGACAAACAACGTATGCATATGGCAGTTTGGAATGGGCTGTGGATTGGCGTTGAGTGCCCCAGCGATTGATCAATGATCACCACTCGAGCTTTCACAACCTGCAGGACTGCATTTTCGAGATCGCGCAAGGAATCTCAGCAGCAGCGTCGCGCAAGTTGTCTGAATTGTTGCTCAGAGTAATGCCATGTGGCGCAGATCCCAGTCATGAACCACGAAAAAGGCGAACGCGCGCCCGAACTTTTAGTCGCGTGGGCATGACACGTTGAAACGGCGAGGAATTTGTGCGGGAACATCGGCGGCCGCACTAACTATCTGTGTGCGGCGTTTCGTTGCGTGCCGGATGCCGTTTTCACTTGTCCCGGATCACCGTCTGCCCAGCTACACTGTGCTGAGTCAATCGAACAGTCGTCTGCCACAGGCAGTTCGTCGTTGGGAACGCACGGGATTTGTCGCGTACGAGGTCAGCGGATCCATGCTGCTACGTGACCCACAATTCCGAGTGGACTAATGCGCCTGCCAGCATTGTCTGGCTAACCACTGCGTAGGCTTCGCTCCAGGCCTGTTCAAGCTCGTCGTTCCACATCTCCCCGGCTACTTCCGCCAGACTCGTCAACAACGTGGCACCCACGGCGGGATAGTGTTCAGGGCGAGCACCGTAATCAACGTGTCGTGAACCCATCGATTCCAGTGCGCTGGTTAGAACGTCGGGCTTTCGCAGGTTGTCGACGACAAGTTTCAGAGCTGCCAGCAGCATCAGTTTCTGCCTGGGCAGGTCGACGTCCTCAAACAATGGCATCACAGCGGGATAGTCATTGAACAGTCGTCGATAAAACGTGTCGACAAGCTGTTGTCCTTTCGGGGCCACTGCTGCGAAACTCTGCTCCAACAATTCAATCTTCATACCCATGATTCCTGCTTCTGTGCGTTTCTGGACATCGTATTGATATTGCAGCCTGCACTGCGGTTACCTGAAACAGTGAGCCGCAAGGCGCTAGCCGCGGGTGAAAACACTGCCAATAACCGGCGGCGAGCGCAGTGCTGCTCACAAGAACGGACGTATCCGGACAGCCTGCTAGCCGCCAATGGAATACATCGGGCGTTCGGGCTGAGTAAACACGCCCGAGTTGATCTGATGGCCCTCGTTCTTGGCGGCAATGCAGGACAGCATTGCGTCGGCAACTTCAGCGAACGCTCCTCCGTTCCGCAGCAAACCACGGATATCGGTTTCCTCAAGGCTGAACAGGCAGTTCCGCAACTTGCCTTCGGCGGTCAGACGGAAGCGGTTGCACGTGCTGCAGAACGGCTGGCTGACCGAAGCAATCATGCCAATTTTCCCCCTGCCGTCAGCGAATCGATAATCGTTCGCCGGTGCATTGGGATTCGCTGACGGCTCGGGTACCAATGACCCAAACTCAGCTTGCAGAATTTTGACAATATCATCAGCGACCAGGACCTTGTCGCGTTCCCATTGGTTGTCCGCGTCCAGGGGCATGAACTCAATAAACCGCACTTCCGTATCGGTCTCACGCGCCAGTTCGGCGAAGGGGATAATCTGATCTTCCGTCAGGCCTTTGATAGAAACTGCGTTGAGTTTGATCGGCGAAAAACCGGCCGCTCGGGCGGCCGCAATACCTTCGATGACTTTGTCGTAGCTGTCCCGACGTGTCACGCGTCTAAATATCTCAGGATCGAGCGCGTCGAGGCTGATGTTCAGCCGTTTGAGCCCCGCATCTTTGAGTTGCTGTGCCTGTTCGCCCAGCAGCACGGCGTTGGTTGTGAGTGCAATATCCACAATGCCCGGGACACGCACGAGACGTTCGACAAGACGATACAGTTCGCGACGCACCAGCGGTTCGCCCCCTGTCAGTCGGACGCGATCGATTCCCAGCGTTGTGCCGATCCGAACCACTCGTTCGATTTCCTCAAACGAAAGCAGCTCGTTGCGAGGCATAAACTGCACTTTGTCTGCGGGCATGCAGTAGAAACAGCGGATGTTGCAGCGGTCTGTCACGCTGATTCGCAGATTGTTGTGGACTCGTCCGAAGCGGTCGATCAGCTGTCGTTCAGAGGTTGGATTCTGAGGGACGCTCATGACTCGGCTCCTGAATACTTAGATTCGCCACCGGGCGAAGCGCCCTCCGCCAGCCCCGCCGGATGCACCCACTCAGTCCTGCCGCTGGCGTAAATTTCCTTCTTCCAGACAGGGACGCGAACCTTCAATGTGTCAATCAGCCACTGGCCGGCCTCAAACGCTTCCTGACGATGCCCGGAACTGACGGCTACGGCCACCGCAATGTCGCCCAGCTGCAGAGCACCCGTGCGATGAACTATCGCGACACCAATCACCGGCCACTTCTCCCGCACGTCCGTTTCCAATCGCCGCAATTCCTGCAGCGCCATTTCTGGATAGGCATCGTACTCCAGAGATGAAGTCTGTACGTCGCCGGTGAATTCCCGAACAGTCCCCAAAAACAGAACGACAGCGCCGGCAGCGTGCGATCTGACGGAATCGGTAACCTGAGTGAAATCGATGGGGTCTGTCGTGAAATTGATCATTTTCTGCGGCGTCACGTCCATTCAAAAGTGCCATTACTCAGCTGCAGTGTACCCGGAATCATCCGCACACCCAATGAAGTCTAATACCAAACTCATAAGTCTCACTTCTGCCACCTCGATAACGCTGCCAGCCGCAACGAGTTCGCCGGTCTGCTTCTTTCCATGGCTCAAACACCGGAAGAATGCAAATATTGTCTGCACCGTGTGAGGCGAAGGTCGTAACGGCCTGTGCGTGTACGGTTTGTGACAGGTCGGTTCCGCGAGCCAATCCGAAGGAAGCCGTCGATCGATCAGTTTTTCGACACGCCCGTACAGAATTTCATGATCCTCACGCAGGTCGGTGAACGACCGCCCATGCCCCACGTAACGGCCATACATATCCGCGTCGTGCGCAAGTGGTCAACCACCGTCAATATCGCCGTGATGCAGCCCCGATTCCTCTGATCAGACAACGTCCGCACAGAAAGTGTTGAACCAGCGGTCATGTGTCGTCCTGACCAGGCCATGTGGAAAATGCCGCTTTGTGTCGTCAAAAGTTGGTGTGGCGAAATCAAGACACGCGGGTGACGTGGCCGCTCAGGAACCATTCTGACATCTGTCTTGGCCTGCATGAGCCGCAGTGATAAAATATACACTTGTGGGCCTGCCCCAACTGAATCTGTCCCCTGTTGCTCATGTTCGCGGAATCTGAAAGATGCTAAATCGACGCGATGTCATTCTGTCGGCCGCCGCCATGATCGCAAGTCTCAACAGGGCCACTGCCAGGTCGGCGGACGTCAGCGTGTCTGGCAGTGCCCCCGACAGGAGCAGCAGTTATGGAGGCAACACGGCCGCCGCCTGTTCTGAATGTGCAACGGAATGCTCACTGCTGACGACGGTCTGCATCGAGCGTGTCGTTCTGGGGGAAACAGAGTTTGCAGCGCTGCATGAGCTTTTGCATGACTGCGGCGATATCTGTACTGTGGCGGCGACCCTGCTGAATCGACAGGGACCGCTGGCTCCGGCGATTTGCCAGGCATGTGCTGACGCTTGTGACCGCCTGGTCGTACTCTGCTCAACTCTCACTGCAGGTGAAACTCAGCGCTGCGAAATAAGTGCCAGGCGTTGTGCAATCGCCTGCCGGGCATTAATTACAGACGTGTAGCCACACTCGGGCAGGTTTATCTCGCACACGATGTTGCAAATGCGCAGCGCTCCCCGATCGCCCTGAGGTTGACGGCCGTCCCGCGCACCACTCCTTTCGATTTATTATAGACCACGGGCATGCGCCCTTTCCATCGCTCCCAGGTGTTCGCGTCAGTGATCAGGTGCGCCATGAAGTGTCCCACGTTGATGCGGCTGGTGGAACCGGGATTGAAGATGGCGCTTCGCGTCGGCGACGAATGTGCATCGTACTCCGTGACGCGGGTCTCATCGATGAGACTGTCCGGACGAACGACGGCCCATTCAATTGCGTCGTCGTCCTGACCGATCCCGGTCCGCAGATAATCCGCAGCTTGTTCGTTGTCCACGTGAGGCGGCAGCAGCAGACGCAGAAGTCCGATCACACATTTTTGGCCGAACGAAATCGGCTCGTGGAGATCACGGTTGCTGTTGCCCGCCGTGTTCATCAGCACAAACTTAGTCGGCCCCTCTGATGTATTTGCCTTGATCGCACGGCACAGGCGGCGAGTCGCATCGGTGACCAGTCGGCGCGGTTGGCCGAACATACCTCTGAAGGTCAGGTTGTGTCCCAGGCACGAAGCGACCGCGTCACACCCGTTGACATACCGAGCCATCTCAGCATCGCTGAGGTTCAGGATAGATGCGTGAATTACGGTCAGATTGTCCTGGCTGGCGAGGACATCGGGCAGTTTGTCAGGCTACGTTCTGTCCGCGTTTGAGCAGCTGCTCGACCAGCAGCCGTCCGGTCGCTCCGCTGGCCCCAACGACAAGGGTTGTCATCTTCTTTGTGTCTCCTGAAAGTCTGTCGGTCCAACCGAATGCTTCTGCAGCCGTCATCGCATTCGGCAACTGGTGCGTGAAGATATTCGTGGCACATCGCGAAATTCGATTAACGTGGCCGCGGGAATGCCGACCGACGTAAGGTCACCCAGCGTTCCATTGTGATCCAGCGGGTCAAAAAACAAAGTGCCGTCCGCGTTGAGCCGGCGGTCCTGAACGACAATGGGAATGTCGTACGGATCATCCGGTATAACATTGTTGTTGATCAAACCCATTTCAATGTCATTAAATGTCAGGAAGAAACCAGCGAGGCCGGCCCAGACATTGAATGCGGTGATGTCCATCGCATGGTCGTGATACCACATTGTCGAAGGACTTTCGCCAAAGTCCGGAATTCCGCCCTCCAACGGGACAGTGTTCGTATAGAAATAATCGCGGGCACGTCCGGGAAGGACAAAGAAATTTGGATAACCATCTGAGTGCGCCGGATTGTGCCCACCATGCAGGTGAACAGACATTTCTGTGCCCGTCATATTCCTGGTGCGCACAACCATTGGTTGACCTACCCGAGACTTGAATGTCGGGCCAGGATACATGCCGTCGTAACCAAATACCGGCGTTTGAACGCCTGGAATAATCTCATGCGTGGTCTCACGGATTTCCATTTCATACCATTTGGTTGGATGAGCCTCATACCAATTCAGGCTGGGATCCTCGGCAATCGAACGGTCATAAAATTCGGGAGCAATCCCGTGGAAGACATCGCCGGGCGTAAACGGCGGGGCGCCAATGCTGAGTTCCTGTTTGACGGGGGGCACGGCCATCGGCTGGGTGAATGGCTCAAAAGACTGAGGAGTTCCGTTCCCGTCGTTGTCGTTGTCCTTGCTTTTTCGCTTGCGTTTGCTCTTTGATACTGCGGAATCTCCAAATCCCGCAAAGACGCCGGCAGCCACAGCAGCCGCTCCAGTTGCGATCACCTTACGACGAGATATGTCATCTGATGACGAGCTTGAATTCGCAGGCATTCGTGATCTCCTAATATCGATTCGCTAATTAAAACAAAAAAAATCACCTGAACGATGACCAGCTTTCAGGGACAGGTGCCAGATCTCCCCAACCGTGTTTCTTTGACGGCAACAGCGTAGTTGAGATAGAACGACACGGCACGATATCGTCTCCCCTACGCACGTAAGGTGGGATGTTTGACTACTATAAGTAATATGGGTAATTCTGAAATGAGTGAATGCGACGGCATTATCCTCCGGATAACCGGTATAGCAGCCAGAATTGGTCGTCGACGTTCAGGCTCCCTGGCGCGTCAACGACGGCCACTCCTGATGCGTCGCTCAGGTGTTTGAGTCAGGGTGGCGGCAAGCATTCGAACGCTTGTTCACTTACGCAAGCGGACCATCGGTCAGCCGTTTTTACCATACGCGACCGGAAATCTCCGCCATCATTGCGACGACGCCAGGAGACCACGCCTCTATGATTTAGCGGGGCAGCCGCGGGGAGACGAAGGCTGCGATGCATCAAACGCCAGAAGACCTAATCTGGAATCCACCATGCGTCCCAGGAGTACAATCCCCACAGGCAGCATCACACAAAGAGGCCCCTATGTTCCATTCGAACTAAGAAGTCACCGTGAAATCGACTCCATTGCTCCAGAAGCCCGGAACGCTGCCAGGACCAATTGCACGAACCCATGCGCGGTACTCGCCGGTCGCAAGCTGGCTTGTTGGCGTGAAGGATAATCCGGTCAACGCCATTTCGTTGATGATTCTGCTGGTGCCGGTCGACACGTTGTTCACCCACAACTCGTAAACAACGGCGTCTGTGACTGACGTCCATGCGAACAAAACGTTCCCTGATGCCGTCGAGGACTCCGCCAACGGACTCACCAACTCCGCGACCGCTGCGGTGTTGATGGTCAGGTTAAAGTCGGCTCCCCAGTCCGACGGTGTCCCACCGGCATCGACACTGCGAACACGGACCGTGTACGCTCCCGGCAGCAAAGGCGTCACTGGTCGAAAGACCGTTGTCGCAATCCCCTGAGCCGTCACAAAACCCAGCTGGCCATTTGTCACGTCGTCGATTTCGACGTCATAGGACGCAGCACCGGCGACGGGCGTCCAGGTGATTGCGGGCATGGAGTTCGTGGTGTTCGGATTCGGCGACGTGACAATCGGCGGTGCCGGTGATTCCGTGACAGCAAAATCCACTCCGTCGCTCCAATTGCCCACGGCCGTGCTTCCGTTGAACGCTCTCACCCAGACCCGATAGTCGCCGGGCAACAAGGGCGAATCCGGAATCAGCAAAGTATCCTTAACGTTGTTCTCCAGAATTGTGGCACTGATATTGCGGGTGTTGTCGTTGACCCACACTACGTAGCGGGTGGCCGTTGCGATGGTTGTCCAGGAGAAAACAGGTCGAGTGCTGTCCGTTGTGCCGCCCGGAGAAAAGATCTCGACAGGTCCCGCCGACAGAGACACAGTGAACGCCCGTTGACTGGTTCCCAGCAGCATCGTACCGTTCAAAGCGCGAACTGTTGATTGATAAGTCCCTGGTGAAAGTGAATCTTCCAGTCGAAGTTGGTTGCGTCCGATCGCCTGTTGTGAATGCAGAATCTGACCGTCCTGCGACACATCCAGTTCGTAGCTGGTGGCCCCCAGCACAGAACTCCAGACGAAGGTCGGTGCTGTGCTCTGAGGGCCATTGATGGGCGCCCAAATGATCGGAACTCGGGATCCCTCCGTCACTCGAAAATCAGCAGGAGAGCTCCATGAGGCCAGTGCCGAACTGTCGTTGTAAGCTCGTACCCAGGCTCGGTACGTCGCCGGGGCAAGTGGGGTCTGCACGGCGAACGCTGTTGTGGTGATGCTCGAACTGTGAACGATCCGGGACACGCCATTCGTGACATCATCGACCCACAATTCATACCGCGTCGCACCCGTGACCTCGGTCCAGCCGAACACGGGGAGCGGATTTTCGGAACTTAAGAACGGTGCCGTCAGCTGCGTCTGTGCGCCTCCGGCCAGGACCTGAAAATCCACCGGCGCGCTTTCTGCAGTTCCCTGCCCGGTGATCCACGCCCGGTAATTACCTGGCGGCAGCGCTTCGCTCGGAGTAAACGATGTGCCAGTCAGGTTTCGTTCCACAAGCACATCCGTGGCACCAGTGCCCAGATCGTCGACTCGCAGTTGATAGCTGGAAACGTTCATTGGCAGCCAGCCAAACGTGGGCACTGTATTTGTGGTGCCGGCGACCGGATCCGTCAGCACGCTTGTTGCGCTGTTCGCCAGACTGAACGTCAGCGGCGCGCTCCACATGCCGAACGAATCTGCGAACCGGGGACGCACCCAGGCGGTGTAATCTCCCGCGGGCAGACCGGACAGTGGCGTGAACGAGTTTGTGCTCAGTTCCGACTGATGAATGATACGGTTGTGATTGGTTTCGTTCACCCACAATTCGTACCCCACAGCATCAACGATTGGTGACCACGCAATCGTCGGCAGGCTGTCTGCCGTAGAAGTGAGGGGATCCGTTATGAGGGGTTGACCGCTCTTCTCGAAAACCGTGAAACTGACGAAGGCACTCCACGGTAGCGCCCCCAAATTGTCGTAAGGCCGGTAACGCCAGTTGTAGGTTCCTGCCCGGAATGCCTGATGAGGGCGGAATGACGTCGTCGTCAGCTGTGTCTGATGGATCACCTGCGACTGACCGGTCGTAACATTGTCCACTTCCAGTTCGTACCTCACAGCGCCCGCTACGGCAGACCAGTTGAACGACGGAAGACTGTCGTACGCGGTTTGCTCTGCCAGAATCGTTACCTGGTGATCCTCAACTTCTCCATCCGATGCCGATCCGGTTGGGCCACTTAATCCAACGTCGGTGCTGAGTCGAAATCTGGCGAAGGTAATGCCGGCGCTATTCTGAGGAACCTTCGGAAAGACCAACTTCACGGCGGCATTATTTGTCTGGCCTCCGACGACAGTCGTTGCCATCTCAGTCTGGTTTTCAAAAACGCCGTTTTGGTTGAAGTCGATCCAGCCGAACAGGGTTCCTGTTCGACCGGTGGTGTTGGTCACATTGACGGACAGCGTCGGCGCGACGCCCTGGATGATACTCAATGGCAACGTGATCCCGTCCTCGTCGCCAACACCCAGTGCATCGTCAGCCGTAGCATCGGTGTTCTGGCGACTTCCATCGTCACCATCGACCGCACTTCCGATCTTCAGCCCGGCCACGATCTCGTGACTGGGTCCGAAGTCGGTGGTGCGAGTGTTGTAGTTACCGACACCCGTACCAGACGCTGCGTCAGGAGCGTCACCAAAGTCGAGTGGTGCGGCCACCGGCGTAACATCCCAACCCAGGTCGCTGAGTCCCGCCCAGTCCAGGTTCGTAAACACTTTCCGCGATCCTGTCGTCACCTGCGGATCCATGGCCACCTCCTGGACGGTGGTTGTTCCGGGCAGGGTGCTGATCGTGTTTGTCGCAAAGTGGCCGTTGTCCGGATTGCCAAAGCTGTCTGAATTCATCGGCACCGGACCGCCAAAGGAAGCCACGGCTTCCGTGCCCGTGAATTGATTGGATCCATTGATTTGATTACGAAACGATTCAGCAGTTCCAAGTCCGAGAACGTGGCCCATTTCGTGTAACGCGACAGAGAAAAAGTCATTCTGACCAATGGACGGTGGATTCAGACTGAAGTTCCACGCAACGCGGCTGTCAAAGGCAATCCCCCCGCCCCACGGCGCAAAGTCGATGTCGCTGTTTCCTGCGACATCAATGCCGGACTCACCACGCGTCTGCAATATTGTGTTAAACGCGGACGAGGCATTTGATTGGAATCCGCCGAAGCCACCCAAAGCGAGCCCCGAAGTCAGGTCCCGTGCACCTACATAAACTACGATCGTGTCTGCAGCAATCGTCAGATTGTTCAGCGCGACCGGCGTGCCGGTTGACGGATTACTAAATTGGGCCGTCCACGTGTCGAGACCACCTGGCGTGATCGCGGTCAGGTCGTCGGTGATCCGCGACTCAAAGACCGAGGCCACCTCTTCCAGTACATCGCGACGCGACTGATCGTTAAAGAAGCCGCTGGCGTCCAGCGAGTAGTTGTACGCAATATTCAACGTCAGCAGCAGTCGGTTTTCCAGAGACTGCACTGCGGAGCCGCCTGTCCACGAACGGAGAAAACTTCGCCGTCGTCGGGACGTCCGGTTCCGCTGAAGAAGTCTTGTCAGCCACTGCATTTTGAATACCTTGACATGCCGAGCGGCCGCTGGTACCTGTCCAACAAAAGACCGTTGTAATTTGTTCGTCATCATCTCAGATTATGACGAATCAGGACTACAGCAGTTTTCGAGAGGCGGCCCACCCCCAACAATCCGTGACACCCATCGTCGTGCGGTCAGGCAAATCCGCTTCCATTGACGTCGGTGGCGCAGAATAGAACTGCATCCGTACCCTCTGGACGATCACAGCGGACACTTCCAACACTCTTTCGGACTATCCATCGGGGTGAGGTGTCGTTGCTGAACGGATAATTCCGTGCCTGGTGCTTTGCTAAGTCTTAGTCCTGGGGCGCCGAAGTCGCCAGACTTTGGACGACATAAAGAAAAGGCCTCCAAACTCTGGCGAGTTCGGCTACGGAACAACACCGATTCCAGGACTGGACCACGCGCTAGTCCTGGGGCAACAGCTGCACTGCGTCGATGATGACATATCCGTTCGTGCCGTCGTTTGAGACGGTGATGGAGACTTCGCCCGCCGCCAGCAACAGCTCAGCCACACTGACAAACGGTGCATCCTGTGGCTTCGCTTGTTCATTCACGACGAATTTCGTCGTGCCGCCGGCATGCGTCACGACCACCGGCACGTTTGTGCTGCGATTGCTGAACGGTGAATACGCCAGACGCACGACGTACTTTCCAGCCTTCTTAATCGTCACGCGGAACACCGCAGACTGACGTCCTTTGCCATCGTTTCCGTCATGACGGTAACCAATCCCGATGAAAGGACCGGCCGATGTGCTGGACGAATCGAACCCAATGCGTTCTGCCGCTTCGTCGTCGATGACAATGCCAGGCAGAGATTCCGGATCGATGCCGACAGCACTCGTCCTTTGAGGCCCGGTCCACCTGAGAACCTGCGCATCCGCTTCAAGGCGTGTTCTCAGGACGTTGTCATCAACGTCCTGCACGTCGACGTTCTGTCGAAGGGAATGCATCGCCGCTGTGGCAGCAGACTGGCCCAGCACCATGAACACAGGCTCCATGCGGATGGAACCAAACGCCATGTGTGTCGCACTCAGACAGACAGGAACCAGGAGATTCGTACATTCACTTCTCTTCGGCACCAACGCACCAAATTCGATCGGGTATGGCGAAAAGCCACCGACTTGAACGTCTCCTTCGTTGAGAACGAATCCGTCGTCGCCAACGTGCCGCTGCACATTGTGAGAATCCATGGTGTAAGCAGCCAGACCAACGGGCGTGGAAGCGACCTCACGGCCCTGACAGTTGTGCTGCGTCATCACGTAGTTTCCGATCATTCTTCGAGCCTCACGAATGTACAGCTGTTGCTGCCATCCGTCCGCCCGCTCAAATTCATCTTTGCACGTTCCCCAGCGTGAGATCTCCTTTCTCACCCATTCCGGCACGCGTGCGTGATTCGCCAGCGTCCACATCAAGCCCTGCTGGTAGCGGAGGTGTTCAGCCACAATGCGGTCTCGTTCTTTGTAACTGGCGTCCGGGTAGTTGTAATTCCGGCCGATGAAGTCTGTGCTGAATCCTTTGTTGTTGTTGACGTCCGTCTTACGGTTGGGCATCGCCGAATTGGACCACGGAATGTTCTTTGCCCCCGCTTCGAAATTTCGAAACAGCAATTCGTAGTCAACTTCCTGATAATCCGCGGGTTTTGTAAACGGCAGGCGGTTGTCCGGGTGATCCGTCAGGCACATGCGGAAACAGTAAGCCTGGACACGATGATCTTTCATGCCCTCCACACCGGGACCTGCAGCATCGACGCCGGGCAGCAGACCGCTGGAAGAATCGCCGGCGGTGACGTACGGATCGACTCCTCGCACAAATTGATGATGGATGGCACGACGCGTCTGAACACCACTGAGTGTCTCTCCGTATTCGGCATTGGCTTCACGACCGACTGTCCACGAAACGCCGGCTTCCGCCAGCAGGTCACCTTCGTACGTCGCATCAATGAACGTACGACCACGAAAT
>LWDU01000426.1_pt1 | contig 18172 bp, 33 predicted proteins | sample 727161 | NCBI WGS metagenome assembly LWDU01 (sample SAMN04566230, study PRJNA314399) | hydrothermal vent metagenome | isolation source: deep sea hydrothermal plume seawater | place: Mexico: Gulf of California, Guaymas Basin | collected 2004-07-11
GCATGGTCGCCAGAGTTACCATTGTAGCCCCTTCCCTCGTATGGGAAGACGCACCCGCAGCCGATCCTTTCGAGATAAACGACTACTAACACTTTGAGGCAGCGGTCTGGGACTCTGACTCCCGCCCCATAGGCGGCCCTAAACCAGACCCTGCCCAAAACCAGACCCTGTCTAAAGATCCTAACCCGGAGGCCGATAAGATCATCATGGACAACGAAACCGAGTACACAAGAGGACCTGGAGACTTCGCCCGGGTTCAAGAGACTGGCGAAGGAGCCTGGTCTGTGGTAACCTACGAGAAAGAGAACGGCGAGGAAGTTCGCCCGTCCCTCAAGGGATACCTCTCTACCTTCGAAGCCGCGGATTACCTTCTGCGCCAGAATGGATACACTTAAACCGCGCTTACTCACACCGCTTACTTAAATACGGAGACCTAAAATGACAGAGCAAGACCTCTTTGAGCACCTGCTGGCCGCTTACTTTCCGGACCAGAAGCACAACAGCCAGACCGACCCGCAGTTCACGCTGGTCCGGGACCTCGTCGGATACATCTTCGACGAAGCCGGAGAGCGGGTAGACACTGACCGCTTCCTGGATTACCTGGGGTTTGAGCGGGAGAGCAACCTCCGCCAGGACGTGCTCCGCAAGTCGTAAACCAATTACCTAGACACGGAGAACACAATGCCTTGTTCATTTGAATTGACGAAACTGAAGCTAGAGGCGATGCATAACGCCATTCGCCAGCTCCAGGAAGACCTTTACACTCACCCGGACCTGACCGCCAACACTGCAGACCTGCTGGACAACGTCCTGACAGATCACAGCGACCTGCTCGATGCGGAGTACCCCCAGGGGCACCTGCTCGATGGGGAGCGCTAAATGACCTTCCTGGATTACCTAAGCGCCACGGATCCCTCCGGGGCATTGACCGCGAAAGTGTACGCGGGAGTGCTTAGGGTCTTCAAGAGCATGGCTGGCGATCCCAGTTTCGAGGAAGAGTATCAAAAGGACTGGCAGTCCGAGCCGGAGCCCATGTCCGCATCCGCGATCATGCACTTTCTGTCGGTCGTAAGCTACGCGCCCGTCGATCAGGAGGATACCCTAGGGTCTTTTAATCCGTACGACCCCGACAATATGCACGCCCCGACGATCCGGATCTCCGTGCACAACTGGACCGAGACCATCTTGCATGAAGTTGCACACGCAGTGCAGTATGTCCTTCGGGGACACACGGACCACGATGACCAATGGAAAAGCATCGCCACCATTATGGGGTGCGAACTTGCTTCCGAGGAGACCGACTGATGACGCACACTTACCCTCACTACGAGGAGTATACGGACGAGGAGCTGATCGCCAAGGCTCGCCTCTGCAGCCCCCACGGGGACCTTGTGGACTTCGAACAGAGGTTCCACCGGATAAGCTTCCGGATCGGCGGAATAAAGTGGTTTGGCGACCTGGAAACTGGTAAAGTTACCTGTGTTGCGGTCGATAAGGTAACTGTGGGCAAGGAAAGTAGCCGCTCATAGGAGACAGAATGTTTAGAGCCATCATAATCTCGCTGGTGTTGTTGTCCAGCCCATCGTTCGCGAGCACCCATGACCGGATGCATCGTGTGGACGGGCTAGTGCAGGCAGTCAGGACCGCATCGGCAGAGTTTGGCATCGACCCTCTGCTGCTCTTGGCCCTCATCGAAGTCGAGTCCATGTACCGCCCGCAGGCTGTTAGCAGCGTAGGGGCCTTGGGCCTTATGCAGGTCAAGCCGAGCACCGCAGAGTGGATCGCCAAGAAGACCGGACTCCCCCAGGGGGACCTCTTCGACCCCGCGTACAACGTGCGTATCGGGGCCGCTTACTTGGGCTACCTGATCGACCGATTCGGAGACTACAACCACGCTGTAATGAGCTACAATCTAGGACCCAACGCCCTCGCCAAGCGCATCACCCGCGGGGAGACCTTACCTGACACATATGTCGGAAAAGTTGGCAATACCTATCAAGATTTGCTACAGTGGAACCGATAAGGTAGAGAGTAAGGAAGCTTACTCAAAAGGGAGACGACATGAACTTCGCGCGTGAAGTGGCAACGATGGGGGCAGCTCGACGCGATGAGCTACAGGGAGTCATTGAGACTTTCGGAGCGGATGCGTGCGGGTACGCCCTAGAGAACAAAGAGGATGGCCCTCTGTCCGTAGGGCGCTTACTTCTTTTTGAGGCGGGCCTTCCCTCCTTCAATCAGGACTTCCATCTGTCTGATATGGAGGTCGAAATTATTGGAGAGGACCTGATCGATGCGGGCATTTACTTGGCGGCGGAGAGTGCCCTGCACGTGACCAAGAAATAGGAGATAACCCATGCGCCTAGTTTTTCAGCATATACCTAAGACTGCCGGAACTACCTTCCGGGCGGTCTTGGCGGGAATCTATGGCAGTGGCGTTTTCGAATTGGAATCCCCCGCGCACCTAGACTCCCTGTCCTTTCTCCCGGGGCACCTTCCTAAAGTGATCTCTGGGCATGCGGCCGATCACTTCCCGCGCGCCTATCCCGGGGAATACACCTGCGTTACCTTTGTGCGGGAGCCTCTGGACCGCTTGGTTTCCCACTATGACCACGTTCGCCGGGATGTGGAGCATCCGTACCACCCCCTAGTCTCCGACATGACCCTGCTGGAGTTCGCTGGTAATTCGGAATACCCGATGCAGGACTTCCAGGCAAGGATCCTGCGGGACTCGCCCGTGTCTGTGTGGCGCTTTCTTGGGGTCACCGAGCGGTTCGAAGAGAGTCTGGCGATTTTGTCTCGCCTACTCAACTGGCCGACCACCCCCGTCCTTCACTTGAACACGGGGGGCAGCAAGACCTCAGTCCCCGAGGGGGAAGCTGAGTACATCAGGGAGCACTACTTGTCCTCGGACATGGAACTATACACGCAGGCAAATAAAGATCTGGATAAAGCCTAAAGATCCCCGCCCCCCGGCCGATAAGAGACTGTGGGCAAAGAAAGCAACCGCCCGCTAGGAGAACAAAGATGATCCTTCCCGCTTACGAAAAGCAGACCCTTCAGAATGCCGTCGCCCAAGTCCTGCGGGAATCTTCCGAGGACCTCGTAGAGACCTATCGAGTCAATGGCTGGAGCCGCACGAGACTGGCATGGACCTGCCTGCACTACGCTATCGATACCGGACGCCTACAGGGCGGCGAAGACTACCTCAAGTACCTGTACGAGGAGGGTTACAACGATAACCATATTTGCCGAGCCATCGCACACGTGACCCCCGACCCGCAGGAAGGCGAGTAAGCTTTGTCTAACAGGACGCTACTAACTCAGGCGGACAGGCGCTTACTTCGGGACGCGGCCGAGGCCGTCTTGTCCCAGCCGGGACACGCTGATCTGTTGGCCGAATACACCCGCGAAGGTTGGGGCCATGAGCGCTTCGTACGGGACATACTCCATGAGGCGGTACGCCAAGGGCACCTTGACATAGAGTCGCTGTACGCCCGCGGCCTCAATGATGGCCAAATGCTAAGGGCCCTCATCCGTGTGACCCAGGACCCCCTGGGGTATCGAGCACGGGTAGCCGCAGGAACCCGCCGAAAAGACTTGAAAACGTAGACAGGATATGGTAGAATAGAGCTATGGAATACTTGGTCCCCGCACATAAGCGGTCTCTGTTTCGGTCCCCCCAAGGGTATCGAGCCTTGCCCGTGGATAAGCGTAGATCCCTTCCATTGACCTCAGATATATTCAAGGTCAAGATGAGTGGATCGGTGGTCCAAGGTGTGTATGCCCTGGCCGAGTGCGCTTTCTGTGCGTGCAGCATGGTGCCTGTGTTTGGTGTAGAGCCCGTCAATGGCAAACTGCATTCGCGTTGCTTCTCTTGCGAGCAGGTCTACCTAGCCGCCAAGATGCGGAGACTCTTACAGGGCCCCGTCGCCGAGGAGCCCTCTCCCGAAGGTGCCTGTACCTGTGGCCAGCCGAGGAAGCCTCGCGGGAAGACCTGCGGGTCCTCTGCCTGTGAAGAGGCTCTTGTTTCCGCTTCGAAAACCAAAAGGAATGACCGTGAAACTCACCTCCGAAGGCGGCGGAACTTTCTGGACCGCATGGGTGTGGAAGAGGGCGGCATCTTGGAGAACCCCTGCCGGGTGTGCGGAGGTCTGGTGGACATGGTAGCCGACTACTCCGGACTCACTTTCGTACACAGTGGAATTAAGGAGTCCGTGGTAGGGAGCCGTCGCATAGGCAGCTTCTCGGATCTCAACTATGGGTCCTGTGAGCATGAGTACTTGGCCCTTGGGGGTGCGTATCGAACAGGCAGGGATGGTAGCCCCACACTGATGGCGGTTGTGTCCCCGCAGGATCTGCGGAGAATAACGTCCTCCTGGGCGAAAATATCTAAAGATCGCGCCAATGCGGCCGATAAGGTAGGAAAGCAATGAGCGAAGAAAAGCTGGACCACACCCTAAAGTATGGGATGCCAATCCGAATGCCGAAGCAACTGGCCAAGGACATGGTAACTCGTCTCAACGGCGAGGGAAGCCAAGTGTATGAATATCGAATGCAGCACTCTGGGGAGTACGCCATCGTGGCGGCTTACTCAAAGTCCACTGGAAAGTTCGTAGCCTACTACAACTTCGATATGTAGATAGATAGCTTACCCCCGGGGCAAGATGTTCCGCCCTGTAAACTTAAAAAATCAGAGGCCTTGCAAAAGGCCCCGGGGGTAATCGTCCGATTACCTAGGAATAGCGCTTACTTAGAGCGCTTACTTAAAGCGCTTACTTAAGGCGCTTACTTAAAGGGAGAAAGAAATGCGCAGCCTGATCGTAGTTGCCATCGCGGTTGTAACCACTTTGGTACTATTCAACGAGCCTATGGGTTTCGAGATCCCCGTGGGGTTCATCCATTCAATGAGTTTCAATTCGGACTGGGCGATGGGCCTTAACCGATGACCGACTCTGATTTCCTGCGCGAGATCGCAGGCATAGTCCCCGCCGCCGCTGCCGAGCAGCTGGGCGAGATCGCCCTTACTCTGGAACGCATGTGCGTCGATGTGACAGGGGCGGTATCCCGGACTGCGGGCGAGGAGATCGTATCTCGCCTGGAGCGGGAGCTGACGCGGGCCACTCATGGCCCCGTGGAAGACGCGGACGTGGAGTTCGCGGTATTGTTCCTGGACCTGGATGGATTGAAACCCGTCAACGATACCCAAGGGCATGCAGCGGGAGACGACCTCCTGCACAGGGCCGCCTCGGCGCTTACTTCTATGGCCGCTCGACCTACCGATTATATTATCCGGTGGGGCGGAGACGAATTCCTGGCGATCTGCAAAACGGTAGGATACCCTCAGAGCCCCGAAGACCTTGGTGCCTTGATGCGGGACAAGTTCCGCGTGGGCCTAGAAGTCGCTGGCGTGAACGCCTCCATAGGATATTCGTACACCACCCATGAAGTTTCCCTAAAGGATGCGATAGCTGCAGCCGATAAGGCAATGTATGCAGACAAGAACATTCGAAAGACGGGCACGATAGCCGACGCACTCACAGGAGAGGAAATCACCGAATGCTAGGACGGATTAAAGATCTGGAGAAAGGGCACCGCTTCCGCATTGTGTCGGAGTTCGATACCCCGCGGGAAATGCTTGGCGCAGGCCACTGGCATATCGCCTGGGACCTCTCTCCCGGATCTAAATCCACGCGCGTGCTCAGCGGGGCTTCCAAGAAGACCGCGGAGTGGGTGCGAGTTGACAAGAACGAGCCACTACGGATCCAGCGACGTGTCGCGGGAGGATGGGCATGACCAAGGGGAAAGCAAACCTAGGCAATAAGCCGAACCTTGGCGTCCCTTCCTCCCGTAACCGCGCAGGATTCCAGACGAATCTCGACGGATCCCGGAAGTTTGGCGATGAAGAGAGCGATACCCTGGAGCTTCTGTGGGTCTGGCAGGGCGGGAAGGATCAATGGATCCCGAAGTTCGTCAGTCGCCACAACACCATGCAGGACTTGATTAGTTTCGCAGAGGCCTTGCAAGTCCCCTGTGTCTCTGTTATACTGAGCGCTGAATCACAGGAGCCCCCGAAGGCTCCTACTGGAAACTACCCTTTTGAGCCCCTGGTGGCTTTATCTTGGGGCAACGGAATGTTCCCCCAGATCTTGGAAGGAAAAGCATGAAACCCATATACGTTTTTATCGCAGTCCTGGCAACTTCCTTGCTGGTGGCCTCCGATGCTCTCGCAAACCGAATTAGTACGCTCCCCGAGCCGGAGATCTCTTTGCTTCCCGGCGGGCCGGGCTATGACCTCTTCTCTGAACTGGTGCCCGGCCACGAGCACGATTTGATGAGAGGTAGGCACTCCTACCTAGGTCATGGGACCAGCCCCGCCAACAACCACCCCGGATCTCATGGGAATGGGCCCGGCGATAACTGCGGGAACTGCCAAGGCAATAGTGGTAACGGCCTCGGCAACGGTGGGGGAGCCACTCCCCCCGCAGTACCGGAGCCCGGAACATTCATAATGCTACTCGCTGGCCTCCTGGGCCTCGCTGTCGCGGGAGGCCGCTTCCGATGAGATTCCTACTAAGCGCATTGCTTGTCCTTGGGTGTGCCTCGCCCGTGCTTCTCGAAGTGGAGGACACTCCCTCCCCACTGGCCAACGCCGTGGCGGAAGTGGAATCGCTGGAGCAGCCCGTACGTACAGTCGGCCCTGACCTCCCAACACAGGGAGTGCCAGAAGAACTGTACCACAGGGTCACTCGCATTGCCGATCTCCCCTTAGAGGGCGGTACAGAGAGCCATAATTGCCCGCCCCCCATAATCGAGGAGCCCATTGACCCAGTCGTACCCACAGTGACAGTAGTGGCCGAGCCGCCCACTACTGGAGCGAAGGCCCTCATGTTGGTCATCGTGTTGGGGGTGCCCCTCCTGGCCGCCTCTATATATCTTGCCCTGGGAACGTATCGGGCCCGGAAAATCGCTAAAGAGTTTCGCGGAAAGGACGATAAGAAGGCATGAGCAAAAAACAAACTACCAGAGAGATCAGGCAGCAGACCGTAACGAACATCCAGGACAGACTGCTAAAGTCCGTGCACGGTGAATTCTACGTGACCACCGACTTTGTGCAACTGGGGGATGCGATAAGCCGAAGTGGAGCGCGCAGAGCGCTCAAGTTTATCGAGGCTTTGGGCCCTTACGGGTGCCGCGAAGTTCACCCCGGCCACTGGCAAGTCCAGAGGGACGTCGATGCGCTTACTTGCGCTGACGTGGATACCGCCTTGACTGACCACAGCAACACACTTGGTGTGCTTACTCGCAACCTGAGCGGTCAAGTAGCCGTGCAGCTTTCAGACGTCGCCCGACTAGAGGCGCTTACACAAAGCATCACCGACCTTCATGGCGTGTTCGAAGTCCGAGGAGGATGGGACCGCGTCTACTTGGACGACAACACCAAGACCCTCGTACCCGAACTGCCCAAGGTAGGCACGATCATAAGCAAACTCTCCGGTCTGGTGACCTGGGACGATGGAGTACCCACGGGGACATCCCCCGAGGCTGAAGCATATGTCCAAGAGCTGCGGTCTTTCTGCAGCGCACACAGAAATGAGGTATAACATGGACAACAATAAGACCTTCGCCATCTACGCTACCGTCCTGGTAATTGCTACGTCAATCATGATTCCAATGGCTTACGTTATCTCTGGCGCCCCCTTCTCCTGGATCCCCGCCCCCGCCATTATCGCTGGCGATCTCGCTTTGGGATGCCTCACTCGCGGCTACTGCCTGGGATTCTTCACCCTGGAGAGCGGCCACTGGAGCATGGCTAAGCTGTGGGAGAAAGCTGGACCGCGCATACTGTCCGCCCGAGCCGCTAGTACCATCGACGAGAAGGACCTCAATGAGGTGGCGTTGTTCCTCGTACGAATGGTACGACACTACCATGCTATGTCCTATGAGCTAAAGCACGGGACCCGGCGTGGTCTCTCGTGGAGGTAACACCGAATGATGATTTCAGACTACCGCCTCATTGAGGACTTCCTTGGAAAAAGAGCGATTGTCTATCGAGACAACCGGAAGTCCTCTTGGCGCGGGATCCTGGGACATGCGAGCGACGCAACGGTCTTTTGCGTCCGAGACGGTTCCGTTCTCCTTGTAGTCTTTACACTCGCCGAGGTAATGCCCCCCGTCCGAAGGACCCTGGACGGACTCCTAATACAGATTATCTCATAAAGGCCTAAAGATCACTGGCGAATCGCCGATAAGTCTGATATACTAGGCAAAAGAGAATAGGAGAAAGCGACATGACATTCCGGGAAGCCCACACCATAATTGATCTCAAGGAAGATCTTCGTAAACTTGAGAACCACATGGAATGGCTGCAAGCGAATATCAAGATCGACAGGGAGAACATCGAGCTGGAAGAGGCCTTTGGCCACAACAACGCCGTCGCCAGCAGCGAAGCATGGATCGTACGCTACACCACGGATTACTTCAAGGCGGAGAACGAAGCCCACGGGATCAAAGCAGAGATCCTGAGGCGGACAGGAGTACTCTAATGGCCAGAACATATCTGGGCGAGATCTCCGACTCCCGCGGTGAGCCCCTACAGATAGGGGACCGCATATACGTGGCGCCCCGGTCTTACGGAGGCAAAGGGGACGTGTGCGTATCCGAGCCGATATTCGACGACAAGGGCGAGGAGATAAAGAAGGCTTCCATCCGAGGACGGATCACCGAAGTCCTGTGGAGCGAGAAGCACGACTGCGCCGTAATCGCCGTAGACCAACCGAAGGGCGGCATAGCCGTGATCTACCCGGAGCTGTCCAGGAAACAGGCAGGACGGACTCAAGCGGAGAAAGTAGACAAGGCCGCCGATGACCGCGCCAAGCGGATCAAGGCGCGTCGGACGGAACCTAAAAAGCCTCAACTGGTAGTAAAGAAAGTGAAAAGGAAGGCATCATGACCGACGAAGGCAAAACGAGACTTAGTATACTTGGGCGGGCAATTACAGGACCCTTCCGTATGCTCCTGCGCGCGGTAGTACTCACAGTGCTGGCCCCGGTTGGTGCAGCTCTGGCTATCCGCATGCTCTTCAGTGGGCGGGAATTACTGGCGGACATGGCTTGTGTCTTGCTCAAGCGCTCCTTTACATCCCCTTTGATGGCATGGCTTATGGTCCCCCTTCATGTGCTTACTTCATTGGTGACCATACCCTTTGTCCTCCTGGGGGCCCTGGCGGCCCAAGTAGGTCTTGGATCCGCGTCGGCCTCCCTGGGGACGGCGATAGCGGCGGGGGTGACCTTCGCGCTTACTCCGGGTATGCACCAAAACGACGTCATCGCTATCGCGGTGGCCATGTCTGTAACTCTCTCATCTCTCATCTATGTTGCAGCCCACTACTTGGCCACTGCGGCCAATGACGAAGGAGACGAATAATGTCCGAAGCCAAAGAAGCAGCGGCCCTGATAATGACTAACGCCATCAATGACGCCCAAGAGGCGGAAGAGCTGGCACTGGGCCGATCCGAAGAGGAGGGCACGCCCGTTAGCGCCGCGCTCACTGCCCTCATCGACGACTCTTACACTCTCGCTGCGGCTGCGCAGAAGGTCATGATGTCTCCCGACCTGGATCAGTACGGCCCTGCCGATGCGGTCAACATCATTGCCCTGGAGGCGATGGAGATGGTACGGAAAGAGACTGTCCTCCGCTTCAAGACGGTAGCGTCCAAGAGGGGGTTGCTCCATTGAACCCCGAGGCGGAGGCTACGCTTGAGGCGATGGCCCACTCTAATACTTTTGACCCCTACCAGTGCACCGGATGGCAAGAGAAGTGTCGGCAGAGGGTCTCTGAGAGAGCCGATTCTCGGTCGAACCGCTGGCACTCTCAGTCTCCCCTTGTTTTCCCAGCGGGCGGCACCATGCCTCAGGTTATGCAAGGGAATATCACTCCGGCCAACAACATTGCAGCGAGCACTCGCGAAGGGATCTATGCCATCGTAGCCTTGGTCCGTGACCCAGACTTGCCCCTGACCACCCGCGTGCTCCTGTCCTCCATTGTGGATGATGCGGTAGCCCTGCGTCGGGCGCACCTTGGCGAAACCGTGGCTCAAGCCCTTACTCACATGACCGACCGTGCACGGACGGAGCACTGCGGCCGTGGCCGAGGACTGGCCATAGTCGGCGGACGACCTTACTTCGACTCCAGACGACGGCAAGCCCTTGCGCTCTGCCGCTCTCTTAGGTATACTACTCTCTAATGGACAATATCACTAGCGCAGAGTTCGACTCAGCCCTGGACCAAAGGCTGGAAGGCACGCTCCTAAAGTGGAGCGCAGGCAGACCCTTGTCCGGCGTCTCTTTCTTGGGCGGCGGGGACTATTCCAACTCTACGATGGAGGGAGTGATCTTCCAGAATGTAGACTTCTCCGGCGGAGACTTCCGGGGATCTAATTTCTCCGGCGCGAAGTTCCTGTCCTGCGAGATGCGGCGGGCCAACATGGCGGACTGCAATTTGGAAGGCTCGACATTCCGGGCCTGCGACCTTTCCGACGCTTGCCTGTCCGGCGCGAACCTGCGCAGCACACTCTTGATCCGCTGCGACCTGTCTGGTGCGGATGTATCCGCCGACGCATTCAACGCTCAGTTTCGGCTTTGTAGCTTCTACAATGGGCGGGGCTTCGCTTCGTTCTTCGGGGCCAACCTGATGCAGACGACCTTCCAGCACTGCAACCTAAGCTGCGCTGATCTTACGTGCACCGACATGTACGGGGCGACCCTCCACTCCTGTGACTTCGCCTCCGCAGACTTTGGGCGGGCCAACATGGCGGGGACCAGCTTGACCGGGTCTACCTTCCAGGACGCTACTTTCGGGATGACCCGGATGGCGGCTATGGACATGCGGGGCTTGCGCTTCGATGGGGCCTTCTTTGTTCGCACTATCCTACAGGACTGTGACCTTAGCGGGGCTTCTTTCTCCGGCGCGAACATGGCCGGGACCCGATTCTACGACTGTAACCTGGACCGAATACTCCCCGAGGGGAGCATCGGCTGGGGCGAAACCCAAATTGACAGAGAGTCACACCGCACCCTGGGGGATATTGAGGATTTCGATCAATACCCTTGCGTGTCCTGATTCACTGTGGTATAATGAGCACTCATTAAGAATAGGAGCAGTTATGACAGGTGGTAGAGGCACAAGCATGAAGGCATGGTTCGCCGCGAACCCGAAGGCCCAGAAGGCCTGTGAGGTTTTTGTATTGGAGCGATCCGACGGAGCCACTGCCCCAGTTTTGGGCTGTCTGGAGCACCTCGCCCGGGACTTCAACTTCCCATTCACCAGCGAGCCTTCTTTGGTCCGGCACCTCAAGGCTCTCGGCCTCAAGGCCATTATAGCGGTGACGGCCCCAACTACGGAGTCTGTAGAGAAGGACCACTTCTTTGTGAATGGTAAGTATCAGGCTAACAAGATCAAGAAGGCCAAGCGGTGGGTTATCACCGCTGCCCAGAATAACACCGAGATCAATGAGGGTTTCCTAAAGACTTTGGAGCTGTACTGTGGCGAGAACAAGGCTGCCCTGATCGTGCGCCCTATTCGGTACCGCAACCCTGTCAATGTGCTTACTCCCGAGAATGGTTACCCGGAAGGCATGTGGTGGGACGAGCGCCTGGACAACTACCTGACCGACGAACCTTTCGAGTTCGCTTCGTGGGTAGCCCCTGACATTCGGATCCCGGCCACTTCTGGCAACCCCCTTTCTGGTCTCGATGCCCGGTCTGGCGAGAAGCATGCGGTTTACGCGGCGACTCAGCTGATGATGCGGACCATCCCGACCCCGCAGGCCAAGCTGCCGAAGATCCTGTACTCGACGGGCGCGGTGACCCTCGCGAATTACTCGACTACCAAGTCAGGCAACCTCGCCGAGTTCCACCACAATAACAGCGCTGTAGTTGTGGAAGTGTGCTCCAAGACTGGCAAAACCTTCATGCGGGCCCTCTCCTGGGACGGCAAGGGTATCGCTGATCTGACGGAGTACTACCACGCCAGTGGCAAGGTAGACAAGAACCAGCGCTGGGAAGCTTTGATCCCCGGTGACGAGCACGCTGCCTTCATCGACCCGACTGTGGTGGAAGCCACTTACACAGGTCGCAACAGTATGGCCAAGAAGGGACGGCCGCACGTGATCGTGCGCCATGACCTCCTGGACGCATACAGCGTATCGCACCATCACCTTGGTGACAACATCACCATGACCAACAAGGCCAACAGTGGTTGGGGTAATCTTGAGGAGGAGCTTAATAGCACTATTGACTTCTTGAACAAGACCACCCCCAAGGGCGCGCTGAACCTTATCGTCGCCTCTAACCATAATGACCATCTCACCCAATGGCTAGCCAAGGGCGAGAAGGCCGTGACCCCCGAGAATGCACTCCTGTATCACCAGCTGATGGTGGGCATACTGGAGTCGGCCGAGAAGACTACGACGGGCGTGAAGTTCGTCAATCCCTTCGAAGCTTACTCTGCTGGCAAGATCAAGGTCCAGGCCGAGTTCCTGGGATCCGATGATGGTTACCTCATCAAGGACATTGATGTTAGCATGCACGGTCACCGAGGCCCCAATGGGTCCCGAGGCAGCGCACGCAACCTCGCTAACATCGGAGTCCGCAGTGTGATCGGGCATAGCCATTCGCCCAACATCTTCCGCGGAGTCCATCAGGTGGGAACGTCAAGTCGCCTGAACCTGGAGTACGCTTCGGGTCCGAGCAGCTGGCTGCACTGCCATTGTGTAATCCATAGCAATGGGAAGCGGCAGCTGGTCCCGATCATTGACGGGGACTGGCGGGCCCGATGAATCATATACCGAGGAATAGCCGACTTTAAGCTTGACGCAGGTAGGAGCCTGTGGTACACTGGCGTTTCAATTAGGAGGAGTACCGAATGATCTACAACAAGGAATCTCTTGAGGTCTACGTGACCGCCGGACTGGCGACGCGCCTGATACCTCTGCATCGGTGGGACTACATCGACGCCCGGGGAACCGAGCGCGGAAAGTCCCCGCGGGACGCCCGATGGCGGGATACCTCCTATACGTTGGAGGACATCCACAAGGCCATCGATGATGGGTACAACGTTGGCTTCCGCATGACGGAAGCAGACATAATCGTTGACATGGATCCCCGGAACATGGAGATCTCCTGTGAAGAGGCTATCGACTTCCTTGACACTCGATTCGGTACCTCCTTGCGGACCGCTACCACCGTCCAGACGGGCGGAGGCGGCCTGCACATTTACCTCACCTTGCCTGCAGACAGGCACGGCGAGAAGTTCCGTAATGAGCTCACCGAGCTGCCCGGAGTCGAATTCAAGGCTTTTGGCAAGCAGGTTGTAGCCGCGGGATCGAAGCACCCTTCTACTAACATGTATGTCTTCACCATCACCAGTGGCCCTGTGGTCGCTCCGGCAGACTTGCTGGACGCGCTATCCAAGAAGAGGGTAACCGCCGTCACTGAAGATGCTCCGACGGACCTGACCGCTGAGAAGCTGGCCGACTTGCTCGCCGTTCTCGACCCCCAGGACTTCGCGGACAACGACCGCTGGATCCAGCTTGCCATGTCCTGCTACCATGCATCACAAGGCATGGGGGAGGACGTGTTCGTCGAGTGGTCTATCTCGGACCCGAACTACGCAGCTGACGAAGAGATGATTCGGATGCGCTGGCAGTCCTTGGAAGGTGGAGAAGGAGTCACCGCGGCCACTCTGTACAAGTATGTGACAGACGCCGGGCGACCTGACCTCCTACGCGAGACCCCCGAAGCCATCTTCGACGCAGTCGAGATGTCTGACAGCGACCGAAGCGCCCTCTCCGCTCCGGCTGTGCCCTACGGGCATGGTGCGGAGAATGGTGCGGACGACGAGGACCTGTTCATGCGGGATCGCAATGGACAGATCTTGAAGAACTCCCGCAACACGATGGCCGCTATTCGCCAGATTGGCGTCCGGCCCGTACGGAATGCACTGCGGGACGAGATCTACATTGAAGGGGACCTCACCCTGCTCAAGTCTGTATACCCGATGGCAGACGGCACGTTCGATGACAACACTGTCCTCGCCGTCCGCAACTGCATTATCAACGAGTATGCTTTCGAGCCGACCACCAACGGAGTCCATGAGGCCCTGGTGACTATGGCCCTGATGCAGGAGTTCCACCCGGTCCGAGACTACCTCAACGGCCTTGTATGGGACGGCACTCCCCGAATCGGGAGCTTCCTGACCCAGTACTGTGGAGCGCCCAATAATGCTTACACAAGTAAGGTAGGAGAGATCCTGCTGAAGGCTGCAGTGGCCCGGGCCATGACGCCGGGGACCAAGTTCGACACAATGGTCATTCTTGAGGGAGTCCAAGGCTGTGGTAAGTCTACGCTCTTGAAAGTCCTGGGTGGCGAGTGGACCCTGGAAGGCCTGCCGAATCGCCAAGACCTAAACCACAAAGATGTTATCCAAGCCATCCAAGGCTTCTGGATTATCGAAGTGGAAGAGCTGGCAGTTATGCGGAAGTCGGATGTTGACTCCCTCAAGGCCTTCATCACCCGCCAGACGGACAAGGCGCGATTCGCTTACGCGAAGGAAGCCAAGACTTACAAGCGACAGTGTGTCTTCGTAGGTACGACCAACGACGATGAGTACCTACTGGACTCCACAGGTAATCGACGCTTCCTGCCCGTCGAGGTAGGAGTTATCGACCTCGCTGGAGTCAAGGTGATCCGGGATCAGCTTTGGGCCGAGGCCCTGGTGCTCTGGAACGCCAACCCGACTGCCAAATCCCTGGCCTTGCCTGAGTCGATGTGGTCTGATGCCGCGGAAGAGCAGGAAGATCGTCGAGTGCAGGACCCGCTAGAGTACAAGGTGCGGGAGTACCTCAACACCCTCGAAAAGGATGTAGACTTTGTAGCAGTCCACGAGGTTATCTGGGGAGTTCTGCACAAGTCAGGCGGTGAAGCCGAAATGAAGGACGCCCGCCGGATCAACAGGGCCTTTAAAACTATCCATGACTGGCAGGGTGCACGGAGAGGCAAGGGCCCGGACAGGATACGGGGATACGAGAGGAGAGCAGTATGAGGTACCGAGCAGATCAGGTATTGCTCCAGTACCTCGCGTACCGCCGGAACCCAGTGGGCTTGAAAGCCCAGAACCCGATTGAGGCCGAAGGTCTGGTGTACGTAGACAGGTGCGTTGAGTGCGGGGGAAAAGCGCTAGCCTCTGACGCGATGTATGAGGTACGGTCCCCCTCGGGGGCCATATGTCTCCACTGCGAAGCCCCCTGGGAGTTGCGGAAAGAATGCCGATTCATCGGCGAAGTCCGAGTCGCATCTCACAAGAGAACGGCCCACGAGAAGCTGGGGAAGTTCCTGGACCTAGGCATACAATTTGAGCACATGCTCTCTAACAAGCAGATGGAACTGGAAGTCTGGTACTACGTAGCGAATGCTGACGGTGCGCCCCTTCGGAGGCTGGTAGCAGAAGGCCCCGATCATTGGGGGGACCGAGCACCCGAGACGGTGTACGGCGTACGCAAGCTGGTAAACGAAGGCCGCGAAGTGTGGTCTGCGGCCTGCCGGAAGATCGGAATTAAAGTTTGACTTATTTGGGCAGCTGTGGTATACTTGCCCTTCAATTACAGGAGCACCAAATGGACCTTACGCTTAAACTGGACGACGCGAGTCTCGACGCCATTGCCACAGAAGTTACCCGACGAGTTCTGGTGCAGCTTGGCCGCGCCAACGACGAGATCCCGGTGACAGCCGACGCGCCCGTAGTGGCACCGACTGTCGAGGAAGAGGACCCCAATGTAGACATTGGTACTCTTGGGCAGCCTTACTCCGTAGGCGAACTGCGAGAGCTTGGCAAGAAGATGATAACGAGCGGGAAGACGGGGGCGCGGGATGCCCTCATCGAGATCCTGACCAACCTGGGATCCGCCTCTCTGTCCGCCCTCACTCCGGAGAACTACTCCGCAGCGGGCGACGCAATGGCAGCCTACCTCGACTCCTAGGAAGATAGAGTCGGGCCGCGAGGGCCCTCCTCCCTCCGGCCCGCTCTCTTCCGATTGAAAGGACTACCATGATCCATGCAAATCTAGGCGCGTCGTCCACCAACCGATGGATGAACTGTACGGCGAGCCCTTCGCTTATCGAGCAGGTCCCCGCCCCCCTCAAGGACCGATCCAGCATCTTTGCTGAAGAGGGCAGCGCTGCGCATTTCCTCGCCGAGACCATGCTTACCATGTGGGGCAGGACTCGATTCGACTCTGACGCCCTCGACCCTCTTGAGATCGACTGGAAGGGGACTCTGATCGCCCGCCCAGCGGATCCGACTCTGAAGAACCAATGGAACACCGAGGACGACTACGCTTTTTATGGCAAGAACCCGATCTTCAATGAGACCGCGGTAGACCCCATCAGCCACGCTCACCCGACGAACCAGTTCGCGGTGAATGAGGAGATGGAGCAGGCCGTGTTCCTGTACATCGAGACCATCAAGGGCTTCTACGAGAGTGCTGTAGACCCTAGCCTCCAGGTCGAGACAATGGTCCGCCCTATACCCACGTACAACGATTCTGTCTTCGGTACTGCGGACGCCATCGTGACCGACGCGGTTGGCGGCGAGGTCTGGGTGATTGACTTCAAGTACGGCAAGGGCGTCAAGGTTACCGCCCCTTTCAACACTCAAGCAATGTTCTACGCTGCGGGTGCCTTGGAAGGCTCCGGCCATACCTGGATCGTGGATGACCGCGTCCACGTAGTGATCGTGCAGCCTAGAGTCGAGTTCGCCGATGGAACGAGCATCAGTCACTGGACAACCACGGCAACCGAGATCTACAAGTGGGCCCGCAACGACCTCCAGTTGGCCGTACAGGACACTAGCGACGAGAGCCGCAGGAAGTACGAAGCAGGCAACTACTGCCGCTGGTGCCCTGCTGCGAGCCTCTGCCCCTTGCTCCAGGCACAAGCCCTGGAGACAGCCCAGGCGGCCTTCACTGACGATCTCGATCTCTTGCCTTACTCTGACGCTGGAACAGTCGAACTGATCCTGCCTCGCGCAGACGATGACCCGGCACTTTCCCAGGCCATGAAGATCGCTGCGGTCCTGGAGAACTGGACCAAGAAGGTCCGAGAGCTGGCCGATTACCGCCAGCGAGTTGGTGGGAAGATCCCCGGGTTCAAGATGGTACGCAAGCGGACCAATCGACGCTGGATCAATGAGCAGCAGACGACTCAGACTTTACGGGCGGCTACGGATAGGGAGCAGATGGAAGAAGCCTTTACATCGAAGCTCAAGAGCCCAACCCAGATGGAGAAGGCTGGATTCGACAAGGACCTCGTCGATACCCTGACCGAGAAGCCCGAAGGCGGCCTGACCCTGGTGTCCGATACGGACCCTCGCAAAGAAGCCTCCACGGCGATCTCAGCTTTCTCAGATCTCCCCGAGGACTGGAAATGACATTCGAAATATCGATGATTCCGGTAGCCTACGCGCTAATAGCCGCCCTCATACTGACCTACACTCAAAGGAGATAGCATGATCGTAGACAAGCGAACTTGGCCCCTGTACTTGGTGGTCGCCACACTGACCGCCCTTGCCCTGATGGTCTCTGTGAGCCCTTCGTCCGCGCAGGCGGCTTCACCGTACTTGAGTGACCCACCCTCCAACGAGGAAGTCGAAGAAAGTGTTCAGTCCCCCGAGGGACAGGCGCACCTCAAGGAAGTCTCTAAGGAGGAGATGCAGAAGTTGTTCGTCCGGTCGTACCTGTACGTCGTGCGGCTTCAGGAATACATCAAGAGGCTGCGATCCGGCGAAGCTACGAGTAGGGAGCAGTATGAAAGACTCCTGCTCGCTAAGCTCCAGCTGAAAGACGACCTGGATAAGGCCAAGAGGCAGGCAGGCCGAGACGCCAAAGATGCCGCCAGCGCAATCCGTGAGCTGAAGTTCGCTCTCCAGAATGCCCAGCGGTCTAATTCCTTCGCAGAGGCCGGAGCGTACCAGAACGGATACGACGCTGGAGCCGCACGCTGTTACTAAACCCTTGACAAGGCACCACGTCTTGTGGTATACTGCACTTTCTGGGGACATGTGTCCCTTGATGCACCAAACCTAAACTGACTAAAAAAGGACTAAATCGTTATGGCAAAGA
>LWDU01042534.1_pt1 | contig 18165 bp, 16 predicted proteins | sample 727161 | NCBI WGS metagenome assembly LWDU01 (sample SAMN04566230, study PRJNA314399) | hydrothermal vent metagenome | isolation source: deep sea hydrothermal plume seawater | place: Mexico: Gulf of California, Guaymas Basin | collected 2004-07-11
CCTCGAAATGGCGAGATCATCGCACTCAGCACCTACCCGGGCCTCCAGCGCGGGGATATGCAAAAATTGTGGAACCAGAGCCGACCCGGCGATGCCTTGCCGATGATGCTGCAGGCGCTGCATCTTTCGATGGAGCCGGGATCGGTGGTCAAACCGTTGATCCTCACCGCTGCCCTGCAGGCAGGGTTACGATTCGAGGATCGCGTCGATGTCCGGGCCACGAGCCAGTCCTTCGCAGGCCGCAGGCGCGTATTCACCGACAGTCACCTGCTACGCGATCGCACGCTCCTCGGTACGGTGGTCGAATCGAGCAACATCGGAATCGTCGACATCGGCATGCGGCTCGGCAAGAAGCGTATCCATCAGTGCCTGACCTCCTTCGGACTGGGGAGACGGACCGGAATCGACCTCCCCGGGGAAGAGCGGGGCTCCATCAAACCGCTCTCGAAATGGAGCTGGTACACGCTGACCTCTCACTCCGCTCCAGTTGATCCGGGCCTACAGTGTCATCGCCAACGGAGGAGAACTGGTCACCCCGCACCTCAAGAAGAGCTTTGTCGATCCACTGCGCTCCCCCGAGACCCGAATCATCTCGACTCAGATCGCTTCTCAGGCACGATTTGCGATGCGTGAAGTGATGCGAGTGGGCACCGGAAAGACGGTCGGAGGGACGGTCGAGATGGCCGGAAAAACCGGCACCGCCAAGATGTCGGTGGAGGGGGAGTACGTCGATGGACTTTACACCTCCAGTTTTATCGGATTCGCCCCATGGCAGGCTCCCGAGCGCATCGCGATGGTAGTGGTGGAGCAACCCGATCCCCAGATGAAGGGCTACTACGCCTCGAAGACGGCTGCCCCGGCGGTCCGGGATCTGCTCGAAGGGGTCCTACGAATCGACGGAAATCGGGTGCAGCAGGCGCTGGCCGCCACTGATCCCGCCTCCCTCCTGGTTCCACAGCGTTTCGCCCGCCACCGGTTCGACTCCACCGATTCTCTGCGCTGGGAGGGGGAAGATGATCCAAGGCGGATTGATCCCCTCGTCAGGGCCGATAGTCTGGACAGCCGGGAGAGGACCGGGGAAGGGGAAGCGCCAGCATGGGATCACGACGATTGATGTCGCTACGGGTGCCTCTTGGCCGAGACACCCTGGAGGAGATCCTTGGAGTTCCACATCTGAATCGCTGGCCCGACCGACCCATCTCATCCATCTGCAATGATCATCGCAAGATGCCCGCAGACCTGTTCGTCGCAGTGCAGGGCCAGCGTCACGATGCCACCGACTACATTCGTCAGGCGATACAGGACGGTGCCCGCGGCATCGTTTGCCAGTCTCCACCCTTTTCCGATGTCGATGGGTCCGTCTGCTGGTGGCAGGTGGATGATGCGCGTCGGGCACTGGGTCAGTTAGCCCACGCCGGAGCCGGTTGGCCAGGCCGCAAGATGCGAGTCTTTGGCATCACCGGTACCAATGGTAAGAGCACCACGGTGGGATACCTGTCGAGCATCTTGCAAGAGGCTGGTCGCAAGGTCGGTTGGATGACCACTCTCGAGCATCGCCTCGGGGATTGCACTACCCGCAGCAGCATGACCACCGAAGATCCAATGGTGATCGCCGACTCACTGGCCCAGCATCTCGCGGCTGGTGGCACCGACATGGTGCTTGAGGTTTCATCCCATGCCATCGATCAGCAGCGGATCGGTGGGCTTTCCCTGACCGCCGCTGCGATCACCTCCCTCGGCCGCGATCACCTCGATTATCACGAGACGATCGAGCAGTACCATCAGACCAAGCAGCGCCTTGGTGACTGGTGTCCGGCTGGTGCGGCGTTTGTCAGACCGCATCCGCAGCAAGATGCTTCCGATCGGGCGGGAGAGATTCGTTTCCAGGTCGATGGCTTCGCAGATGCGGTGGCGGATCGAATCGACGGTGGTTTCGAGGGGAGCAGCGCTCGCTTCCAAACCGATGGTTTCACGGGAGAGGTGAAGTTGAGACAGTTGGGACGGCACAATGTGTCCAATGCCCTGGTCGCCAGTGCCATCGCCGCAGCAAATCAAATCTCGGCCACCCACATCGTGGCGGGAATTGACAAGGCGACGGCTGTTGCAGGCCGACTCCAATCGATCGAGTCGCCGGTGGGTCGGATCTACATCGATTTTGCCCATACTCCAGATGCCATCGACGCGGTGATCTCGACCCTGCGCCCGCTGGTCCGCGGTCGATTGATCCTGCTGTTCGGTTGCGGAGGGGAGCGAGATCAGGGCAAGCGTCAGCAGATGGGTTGGTGCGCCTCCAGGGCCGATCATCTGATCGTGACCAGCGACAATCCCAGAGGTGAGGATCCTCAGCAGATCATCGATCAGGTCTTGACCGGTGTGTCGGCGGGAGTCGACTTCAGCGCCGAGGTAGATCGGCGTCTGGCCATCGATACTGCGCTGAAGATGCTCAAGCCCGATGACGTCCTGGTCATCGCCGGCAAGGGACATGAAGACACCCAGCAGATCGGAGATCGCTTCGTTCCCTTCGATGACCATCGGGTGACATGCGAACTGCTGGAGCAGCATTTTCCCTTCTCCCGGGAGGTGACCGGATGAAGATCAGTCCGCTGGCTACAGTGGCGAGATGGGCGGGGGCGGGGCTGGTTCGAGGAAGCCCTTCCCTTCCGATTCACAAGGTGGTTTTTGATAGTCGGGAAGCGACCGCAGGAGCGCTGTTCGTGGCGCTCGAGGGAGAGCAGCGCCATGGGATCCACTTCGCCGTGGATGCGCTGAAGCGGGGAGCAGCAGCAGTGCTCTGCGATCCAGGATGCTCTCGCCATCATGATGGCCCATCGTTGGAGGCTCCGTCGGCACTGGAAGCCCTCTCTGCACTGGCGCGCGGATATCGCCAACAGGATCGCCACCAGACCCCCGCTCTGGCGGTCACTGGCAGTGTCGGGAAAACCACCACCTGTTGCATGATCCACGATCTACTGGCGGCCACTCACCGCGTTCATGCACCGCGTGACTCCTACAATAACCAGATCGGAGTGCCGATCACGATCCTCGAGGCTCCTCCGGAAACAGAGGTACTGGTGCTGGAAGTGGGGACCAGTTCGATCGGAGAGATCGCTGCCCGCACCGAGGTGGCTCAGCCGTCTCACGGTGTCATCACGGCAATTTCAGAGGCGCATCTGGCAGGTCTCGGTACTCTGGAGGCGATTCGTCGGGAGAAGTTTTCCCTGCTCGATCGACTCGAAGGAGATCATCGGTGGGCACCGGTCGAGTGGCGCGCTCGGATGGGGGAGCAGGGTTCGCTCTTTCACTGGACTGGACCGGCTGGCGACCTCGAGGTGCAAAGGCAGCAAGAGGATGCCGTGACTGTGATCGATCGCCTACGCGGGCGCGAGTACGACTTGCCCTGGGCTTTGCCGACTAGCTGGGCGCTGAGGTGTTTCGAATCGGCGCTGGCGGTGGTTCTTGATTTCATTTCTGATCCCCAACTGCTGGCTGCGGCTGTGGTCAAACTATCGCTGCCGCGATTACGTCACGAACTCCGCAGTGCAGACGATGTGGAACTGATCCTGGATTGCTATAACTCCAGTCCTTACGCATTGAATTGTGCCATCGATGATCTGAGCCAGTCGTCTGCTCGTCGAAAAGTGGCGGTGATCGGAACGATGGAGGAACTGGGAGCCGAGGAAAAACGCCTTCATATCGAGGCGGGTCGCACATGTGCGAGGTCGAAGCTCGACCTCGTCTTCCTCCGTGGCAGGGCTGCAGAGTGGTATGCAAAGGGATTGGCTGAAGACTCCGGTGAATGTGATGTGGTTCTCATCGAGGATGGTGATCGAGCAGCGACTCAGATCTGCCAGCGTCTTGAGCCAGGAGATTCGGTGCTGTTCAAGGCATCGCGCAAGGAGCAGTTGGATCAACTCGCCACCGAAGTCGAGCAGAGACTGGTCACCCGGCATCAGATCAGCCAACAAGGTGGGGAGAGTTGATGGCGACCAGTAGTGGCTCCTCCTCGATTCTCGAAGTGGAAACGAAAGCTCCGCTGGATCCTGCCCGGGAAGGGTTTCGATTTCTTTCCGCGGTGTTCATGCTCCTGGTGATCGGGATGTTTTTTCACTACAGTGCGTCCTCCTACAGATCCTTCGTGGCGGAAGCAGATCCCACTGCCATGTGGGTCAAGCAGTTGAAGGGCTATGGCCTCGGATGCTTGCTCTTTACCGTCGGATACCTGATCCAGCCGCGCCGCTGGATCGAGATGTACTGGATCCCATTGTGGGTTGGAGTGGTGCTTCTGCTGTTGGCGACCATCGCCAGTCCTCTGGGTCGCGAACTCAATGATGCCTACCGCTGGCTCGATCTGGGGATTCGATTCCAACCATCGGAGTTGGCCAAGTTCACAGTTCCAGCAGCGACCATCGCATTGACCGGAGTTCTGCGTTATCGAGGAGTGATGGGGCGACAGATCGGTGTGCGGTCCGCGACACTGATCGCTGCCGCACTGGTCGGGATACCCTTCTTCATCATCTGGAAACAACCCGACTTCGGAAGTGCTCTCTTCCTGCTGATTCTGGGCCTGATCCCGCTGCTTCGCTGGACCCAGGTCTGTCTCTTTTGTGGAGTGATTTCGGGGCCGCTGCTTCTCTTGCTGCTGCCGAAGGTGATTTCACGGATGAGCGAGATGGAGCAACGGTTCGAGGCTCTCTTCAATCCTCAAGGAGTTCCTCAGGTGTGGGCAGGTCTACAGGCGATCGGCAGTGGTGGCTGGACCGGTAAGGGGATCGGAATGGGGACCAGCAAGACCCTGTACATGCCTTCAGAATACAGTGACTTCATCTTCGCAGTCTTCGCCGAAGAAACGGGATTCCTTGGTGTGACGGTATTGCTCACCCTCTACTCGCTGGTGCTGTTGTTTGGGTGGCGTCTTTCAAGGGCGGTCGAGGATGCCGATCTCGCCTGCCTGGTGAGGGTCGTGACCATCGCCATCACCGGTCAAGCGGCCATCAACTTGCTGGTCAATGTTGCGTTGTTTCCGACCAAAGGGATTCCGCTACCCTTCTTCTCGCACGGATCGACAGGCCTCGCCGTGTTCATGGGGATGACGGGAGTCGTGATCGGAATCTCCAGAACTCGTGGGCGACAGGTGGTGAAACTGACATGAAACGAATTCTACTCGCCGGTGGAAACTCTGGTGGTCACATCTTCCCTGGGATTGCACTGGCGCGGGCACTCTCTCAACAAGAAGTCGCCGAGCCGCTGTTCCTCGATCATCAGACGCCGATGGAGAGAAAGATATTACCTGACTGCGGAATCGAGACGATTTCACCTCCCTGGAGCGGGATCGGCACCATCGGCGATTCGATGTTGAGGATTCCAGCCGCTCGTCAATGGCTAGTCGATCAGCGTATTGATGCCGTGGTCGGGCTTGGAGCAAGGCCGGCGGTAGCGGTGGGGATCGGCGCATGGACCAGAGGATTGCCGCTCTTTCTGCTCGAGCAGAACAAGGTGATGGGGCGAGCCAATCGATTCCTGTCCAGGTTTGCACGCAAGGTGTTTCTGACCTGGCCCATCGATGGAATGTCTCGCAGTTTACGCTCGCGCAGTGCCATCCTCGGCTGCCCGGTAAGAGAGCCGTTCATTCCCAGCGCGCTGAGTACCGATCAGAAACTACAACTGCTGGTCATGGGTGGTAGCCAGGGGGCTGAACCGGTCAACCAGATGATCTTGCAAGCGGTAGCACTACTGAGGAATCGCCAGGCCGTCCGGATTCATCACATCTGTGGAGATGAGAAAGGGGCCGGAATCCAGCAGCGCTGGGATCAACTCGGTGTCGAAGCAAAGGTCTCTCCATTCCTCGAGGACCCGGCATCTGCTCTCATCGATGCCAGTCTGGTGCTGGGGCGCGCCGGCGGTTCTACCGTTGCTGAAATTTGTTGTGTGGGTCGTCCCGCCATCTACTGGCCTTACACCCATCATCGAGATCAACACCAGCGACTGAATGCCCGGCATGTCTCGCAGCGTGGTGGTGCTTTGGTGGTGGAGGACTCAACACCGGTTCAGGTTGCGCAATGGATCGACGATCTGGTCGAGAACAGGTCGCGACTCGAGCAGATGGCAGAGTCCGCTCGCAGCCTCGGTTGCCCTGACGCAGCACAGAGAATCTCCGATGTGTTGGCGGCTCACCTCGGGGCCGATCAGAGGGGGATTCCCCATCCTGTTGAAGAAGTGGTGGAGGGGGTGCGATGAAGATGAACACACTCCGGTGGATTCTCTGTTTCTCGGTTCTCATCGTCGGAGTGATAGGGATTGGCAATGCGCTCGGACCCAGCATCGAATCGGATCCTGTAAGAGCCCACCAGCGGATGACTTCTCCCGTCACGCTCTCCTGGTATTCGGTCGACGAGCGTGCACGCCAGTGGCTCGATGAAGTGCCGGATGAATCCTCCGACAACGGGGCCGTAGCTGCTGCGGAAGATCCACAGGTGGAGCCAGGCTCCGACCGCACCGCTCCTACCCGGGACAGGGCCCCCGAGTCGCCGCAACTTCAGCAGGAGGGCACCCGGAGTTCCTGGACAATTCGCCCAGGAGATAGTTTCTGGAAGATTGCCCGTGATGTCCTGGGCAGCATCGATCATTACCAGGCTCTCATCGATGCCAATCGATCGATCGATCCCGATCGTTTGCAGGTCGGGCAGGTGATCTCATTGCCGACGATCGGTGCGGCTGAAAAGATCGGCGCCGCCGTTGAGGTGGAATCGTCTACTCCCCTGCAGCACAAGGTGGCTAGCGGCGAGACTCTGGCGACCATTGCTCGTGACTACTACGGTGTAGCGGACTGGAATCGTCTGTTCGAGGCCAATCGGGATCGAATCTCAAATCCTGATCGTCTCAAGATTGGAACCTGGATCCGGATCCCGCAGCAACGACCTGCCGGGGAGAGGAGTGATCGTTGACCGAAGTGGCTTCAATTCCTGACAAGATACACATCATCGGAATCGGCGGAGCGGCCACCAGTGGTCTGGCGATGCTCTTGAAGACTCGGGGTCACCAGGTCTCAGGGAGCGATCAGACTGATCATCTGAAGGACCGTTTGAAGCGAGCAGGGATTCGTTTCTTTACCGGTCATGATCCTCGGAATCTCCCGCAAGACACCGGCTTGGTGATCCGATCGCTGGCGATCCCGGATGGAAACGAAGAGGTGGTGGAGGCCAAACGCCTCGAGATCGAGGTACTGTTGTACAGCGAAGTTCTCGGTCGTCTGTCATCGGAAGGTCATGCGATCGCCGTTTCAGGGACTCATGGCAAGACATCCACCACAGGCATTCTGACCAGCATCATGATGGCGGCGGGGCGTGACCCTTCCGTGTTGTTTGGTGGAGAACTGGAATCACTGGGAGGCCGAAACTGGAGAAATGGAAGTGGCGAGGATTTCATCGTCGAGGCGTGTGAGTACCAGAAGAGTTTCCTCAATCTTCGTCCGAGCGCTGGAATCGTCACCAACATCGAGGTCGATCATCCTGAAGTCTATTGCGACCTCGCTGCTGTCCAGGATTCCTTCGGTGACTTTCTACGAGGATTCCGTCCCGGAGCCCCGGTGGTCGTGCCCGAACTTCATGCAGATCAGCTGCGTAAGGTCGGGGCGGATGTTCGCCTCATCATCTTCGGTCTCGATCAAGGAGAAGGATGGCGATCGAAGGTGCTCAAGAAGGGGCTGAACAGCCAGATAGAGATGAGTGCCGATGGGCGCCCACTCTTCGAAGTGACGCTCAACCTTCCTGGCCGCCATACGATGCTCAATGCGACGGCAGCCGCCGCGCTGGCCAGTGCCCTGGGAGTCGATCTGGAGTCGATCCGGCAAGGGATCGAAAATTATCGTGGAGTGAAGCGGCGTTTCGAGAAACGAGAAGTCATCGATGACGTCGACTGGTTCGATGACTATGCGCATCATCCGACTGAAGTGAAGATGACGCTGGAGACGGCTCGAGAGATCTATCCAGGTCGAAAGATCTGGGCACTGTTTCAGCCGCACCAGGCGATCCGACTGGAGTTCTTCTTCCAGGAGTTTGCCGAATCTTTTGATGATGCAGATGAAGTACTGCTGCTGCCGATTTTTCATGCCCGTGAAGATCCACTCCAGTTTCCAACAGACATGCTGCAAGGGCTCGCCAGGCAGTTGAGAGAACGTCAGGTCTCCGCTCGAATAATTGGCTTCGAACAAGCGATCCACGAATTGCCCGAGATCGTCGCTCCTGGAGATGTGGTGGTCGCACTGGGTGCCGGAAATATCGACAAGATCGGAGTTCGAATTTCTCAGGGTGGGCGGAATCTGGAGACATCCCGATGAACCTGCAGGAAATGATCGGGTTGAGGCGCCGCTGTTGGTATCAGACTGGCGGCGATGCGAAGTATTTCGCCGAACCGAAAACTCTCGATGAACTGGAAGAACTCATCTCCTGGGGAGAAGCTGAGGGTCTCCCTCGATTCTTGCTGGGGCATGGCTCCAATGTTCTGTTCGCCGATGAAGGATTCGATGGACTGGTGATCCACACCAAGAAACTGAGGGCGGTCCGGATGATCGGTGAGGGTTTGCTGGAAGCCGAGGCGGGCGCGACCCTCCAGAGCCTGGTCGATCATGCCAATGGTAAAGGTTGGCAGGGACTCGAATCGTTTCCAGCGATCCCGGGAACCATCGGTGGCGCAGTGTGGGGGAATGCTGGCGCTTGTGGCGAGGAGATTGGCGATCGAGTTTCCCAGGTGCGATTGCTGGAAGCGGGCAGCCCCGGGCAGTGGATCGATGCTGCGAGCCTTCGCTGGGGTTATCGGTGTTCCGGGATCGAGGATCGGGTGGTGGCGGCAGTCCGGCTACGACTGTCACCCGGTAGTGATCCGCAGCAACTGAAGAATCGATCTCGTGAACTGGAAAAGAAGAAGCGATCGACACAACCGTACCTCCTGCGCTCCTGTGGTTGCATCTTCCGTAATCCGGCGGGAGACATCAGTGCCGGCGAATGGATCGAGAAGAGCGGCCTCAAGGGGACCTCCATCGGAGGGGCTCGCATCTCCACGGAGCATGCCAACTTCATCGTGAACGAAGGGGAAGCCCGTTCGGAGGATATCGAAAAACTGATCGAACAGGTTCAGCGCAGGGTACGTGATCTCTTTCAAGTCGATCTCGTCAGAGAAGTGATCATGCCAGGGCAGCGGGGAGGAAGTCGGTGATGATGGAGCCGGGGAGTGACGAGGGAGGTCGCGGAGGACGCAATTTCCTGCTCGCCATGTTTCTGCTGACGATCTTTGGCATCTTTCTGGTGTTGGCCAAGGAGGATGTGGATCGTGGGTTAGAGAGAGCCGGTGGTGTGTGGGCCATCGAGGAGTCTTCACTGCCTGGCTGGTTCCCCCGACCCTACGAGGGTTCGATCAGTTCGCTGGCCCAGATTCCCTCGCGTGTTTCGCTGCAGTCGGTCCGGTGGAAGTCTCAAGTGGTGGAGCAACTGGAACGGAATCCCTGGATCAGTTCGGTTCAGGAGGTGATTCGAACCCCGTCTGGCATCGGATTTAGCGGCCAGTTCGTCCGTCCTTCGGTGGGGATCCGCAGCCAAAACGGCTGGCTACTGATCGATGGGACCGGTCGGGTCATCGATCGACAACCCGGTGATTATCTGGCCGACAGCTGGAAGATCCCCGAGTACCTTCCCCAGGGGGGAAGCCAGCAGCAGAAGATGTTGGCGGAAGCGAGTTCGGGAGAGCGACTGGTCGGTGCTGAATTCGAGGAGTTACTCGCACTCCTCTCGGTGCTCTGGGAGGACCAGGTGTTTGACCGTGTTCCCGGGTTCCTCCATGAGATTTCGAGTCACTTGGTCGACGGCGATCAACGACTCTGGTACCTGCATAGCACTGCTGGGATCCGACTGCACTGGGGTCGTTCTCCCGCCTATCCGGGGGCCAAAGTGGCGACCTCGCAGCAGAAACTGGAGTGTCTGCGACAGGTGATCGAATTGCGTGGCGACCTGGCCCGCTCGGCAGACATCGAGGGAATCAGTCTCTACAGCGGCTCCGAGCCGATCACCGTCCAGGGACAGTAGACCTCGAGTGACCGTCGACGGGACCGCAGACTGGAGCGGTGGCGTCCAGCGGAGTCGGCTGATATCCTCGGCCACCTGTTACCGGAGATGGGACTCTCACGGCTTCGTGAGATCGATGATCTTCAAGGTGCCTCTGGTGATCGAGAGGAGTGACGAGTCGTGACCACCCCAGACCGTTATCGTCGCCTCTTTGGTGAGGTCGCCATCGAAAAGGGGTGGGTGGGCGAAGCCCAGATCTACCAGGCGTTGACGGTTCAGGAGCGACTTCGAAACGATGGCAAACAGGTCCCTCTGCTCGGTCAAGTACTGGTGGAATTGGGGCATTTGTCTCCGGAACAGGTTCAGCAGCTGATCGAGGTCCTTTATCCGGTGGAAAAAGATGGGGGATCGAGCGATGACCAGAAGGTGACCGGGAGTGAGGATTCATGACCGCAGATGATGTGACTGAGGATTCCGGAGCACCGAAAAAGCGTCGAGTTCCAACACCGAGAAAAAGCGGTGGAGGTGGCGCAGGAGGCCGTGTGCCCGCTCGTCGAGCGCCAGGGAAGAGGGTCCCGGATCGGCCACAGTCGACGCCGGAAGTCGGTGATCCTGCTGCCGGAAAACCCCAGGTGAGTCGACCCGAGTCGACCGATTCTCCGGTCGATTCTGAAGCAGACCAGCAAGCCGCAGCGCAACAAGCCGCAGCGAAGCAAGCCGCAGCGAAGCAAGCCGCAGCGCAGCAAGCCGCAGCGCAGCAAGCCGCAGCCAAGCAAGCCGCAGCCAAGCAAGCCGCAGCGCAACAAGCCGCCGCGCAACAAGCCGCCGCGCAACAAGCCGCCGCGAAGCAAGCCGCCGCGAAGCAAGCCGCAGCCAAGCAGATGGCAGCCAAGCAAATCGCCGCCCAAAAAATTGCAGCGCAACAGGCTGCAGCGAAGCGCGCCTCAGAGGAAGAAACGGTCGAGTCTGCTCCGCGGCGCAGGACCGGGGCACCGGTGGGGCGAGGCGCCAGAGGCCGGGCCCCACGCCGCAAGTCTCAAACACCGTCCCGATCCCCCGTCTCCGCCAGGGCAAAAGTGGGTGTCGATCCGTCCGTCGGCGATGAGTCGCCGCCTTCTCGTGGTCAATGGCCGCTGATTATCGGTGCCGTGGTAGTGGTCGCCGTATTGATTCTCGCCGTGATCTTCAATCCATTCTCCGAGCCGGAACCGCAGGTTGAACCGGAACCGGTGGTGCAGGAACCTCAAATCGATCCCAAGGAACAGAGAGAGGAGAAGGCTCGCAAGGCCTTCGCCCGGATCGAAGAGGAGAATCGCAAGGAGCCCGGGGATCGTTACGGCGCTGCGCACCGCTACCAGTGGTTCGCCTCCGAGTACGCCAACACCACCGTGGGCCAGGAAGCATCGAATCTGCGAGCCGAGCTCCTCGTCAACTGGAGAAGTGCAGTCGACCAGCAGTGGTTGACCCTCAAGGGGGATATCCGGGGCGCATTCCAGAGTGGAGAGTTTCAGACCGCAGTCCAGATGCTGGAGAACTTACCGCCCATCTTTGAAGGTGCAGAAGTGGTGCTGGAATCGAGTTTCGAGACGGAACTCGACAATCTTCGCAACGATGCCCAGGAGCAATTTCGCTACAAGAGGCGCCTCGATGAACTGTCTGTCAAGGCGGGTAAGTATGCACGCAAGGGATACGACGATATCGCCATCGCGACCATTGAAGCTCTCGATGAGAGGGTTGAAGAGGAAGCCCCCGATGTGTGGAAGTTGAAACAAGACCTGGTCAAACGGATTCAGCGTGAAGGCCTTGCGATGTTGATCGAGCAAGAGGGAGTGGTGGAAGCGGAACTCGCAGAAGCGAGGCGCCTCGAGGAGGAGCAGAAGAAGGCGGAGCGTGAGCAACGATGGCGCGACCTGCGAGAATCTGTGGCGTGGTCGAATCAACTGGCTTCGACCAACCTCTACAACTGGGTGGTCACCAGTGATCGACAACTGGTGGGAAGCGGACAGGCTGGCAACTGGCGGGTTCTGGAGCGAGACGGCTCGGCGGTTCTGGTCGGTAGCAATCAGACCGGCGGCGAGATGCACATCGGTCTGTTCACCAACCACTGGGAAGATTATGTCTGCCAATTCGAGGTCAATATTCGTGATGGCGTATTGCGAATCTCACCCAGAACCAATTCTCGTGGGGGAGCGATCGGCGATCAAACCTCGCCGCAGATCGAACTCGCCGATGAGTTTCCCAAGAGTCGCTGGGTGAAGTGCACGATGGAGGTTCATGGCGACCAGGCTTCTCTGAAGTATGGCGATGACCAAACCGAGATTGTTCTCGACCCCGAGACCACTCGACTTCCAAGCGCCGGAGGCTTTGTCTTCTCCATCGATGATGGCACCCGTCTCGAGATGCGAGATGTCAGGGTCAAGGTGATCAGTGATACCCGCGACGGAGGCATCTGGGCTCGTTGAGAGCCGTAGGGCGTGTCTGCCAACCTGGCAGTGTCTGTGGGGGGATCATCGGGAGGTCTGTCGATCTGGCAGGTGCGCCTCCCCTCAATTCCATCTGTCTTTCTCCAAGTCTGTATTGGTTATAGGCTTATGAAGGCACTCTGGGGGGCAGGATGGCCCACCATTTGCGGGTAGTGAGAGAACCAGGGTCGGAGATTATCGATCTCCCGCTACCGGGGAGAGCCAGGATTGCTCTGGTCACGAACACTCCCGCAACCGTCTGCAGTACTGCGAAGAGGAGCCAGCATGGTGAAAGAACTGACTTTTGAAGACGAAGCACGCAAGAAGCTGCTGCTTGGAGCCCACAAATTGGCCCGAGCAGTACGGACCACTCTGGGTCCCCGTGGTCGAAACGCCATCATCGATCGATCCTGGGGTGGCCCAAAGATCTCCAAGGACGGGGCTACCGTCGCTGAAGAGGTGGACCTGGAAGATCGCGTCGAGAACCAGGGCGCACGGATGTTGCGTGAAGCGGGAGTCATCACCGCCAAGGACGCCGGGGATGGCAGTACCACTTCCACGGTCCTCGCCGAGGCGATCTACCGTCGTGGAATGCGACTGGTGATGAGCGGAGAGAATCCTGTTCTGCTTCAACGTGCTCTCCTCGCTTGCACCGAAAAGGTATGCAAGAAACTGAAAGAGTTCGCCGAGCCGATCGAATACCAGGAGTCGATCGTGAGCGTCGCTTCGATTGCGGCCAACAACGATGAGCGGATCGGTAAGGTGATCGCCGAAGCTCTCGACAAAGTGGGCAACGATGGAGTCTGCACCATCGAGGAGGGCAAGGGGATCGAGACTCGTCTCGATATCGAAGAAGGCCTCTACTTTGACCGTGGATACATCTCCCAGCAGTTCATCGCAGATCCAGAATCGGCAGAGATCTCGTTGGAAGATCCCTATATCCTGATTTTGGAAGAGAAGATCTCGAACATCGCTCAGATCGTTCCGATCCTCGAGAAGGTGGTGGAGAAGCGTAAGCCGCTACTGATCATCGCAGAAGATATTGATGGAGAAGCCCTCACCACTTTGGTGGTCAATAGCCAGCGAGGTGTGCTCGATGTGGCTGCGGTGAAGGCTCCCGGTTACGGCGATCGTCGCAAGGCGATGCTGCAGGATATCGCCATTTCCACCGGAGGCCGGGCGATCTTCACAGACCTCGGTATCGATCCAGGATCGATCAAACTGACAGATCTTGGCAAGGCGAAGAAGATCGAGATCAATTCGCAGACCACCACCATCATCAACGGTGGCGGCAAAAAGAAAGATGTGGAAGAGCGCTGCCGTGAGATCCGCTTCGAGATCGAAGGAGCCTCCAGTGATTATGATCGTGAGAAGCTGCAAGAGCGTCTCGCTCGTTTGATCGGTGGGATCGCAGTGATTAGCGTCGGAGGATCGACCGAGGGAGAGGTAAAAGAGCGCAAGAAGCGTTTCGAAAACGCACTGGCGGCGACCCGTTCGGCGCTCGAGGCTGGCATCCTTCCGGGTGGAGGACTGGCTCTGATTCACTGTGCCGACGAGGTGGCAGAGATGAGATTCAAGGATCCGCTCGAACGACTGGCGGCGCAAATCCTCGCCAAGGCGCTGGAGGAGCCCTTCAGGCAACTGGCCAATAATGCGGGGGTCGAGCCTTCGCTACTCCTCAGAGAGATTCGTGCGGGAGAGAGCCTCACCAGGGGATACGACTTTGCTCGCCTGGAGATGTGCGACCTGCTCGAAGAAGGAATCATCGATTCCTGCGATGTCATTCTGAAAGCGCTTCAGAATGCAGCCAGTACCGCAACGATGATTCTCACCTCGGATGCGGTGATCACCGAGATTCCCTCGGAGTCCGCAGGAGAAGACCACCACCATGACCATGAAGGTGTCGGCGCTCTCTAGAGCCCCGATCGAGAAAGACCAAGGAGCACGAAGATGTCCAAGCAAATTCTCTTCGAAGATGATGCCAGACGCCACCTCCGGGAGGGGATCAGAACTCTCGCCAAGGCCGTAAAGGTGACTTACGGTCCTGGTGGAAGAAATGTCCTGTTGGAGAAGAGCATGGGGAAATCCCAACTGACAAAGGACGGGCAGACTGTCTCGCGTGAGATCGAAGTGGAAAAACCATTCGAGAACATGGGAGCACGTCTGATCAATGAAGTGGCAAACAAGACCAACAAAGAAGTGGGCGATGGAACCACTTCTTCGATCATCCTCGCCGAGGCGATGGTCGAGCGTGGTGGTCGTTTCGCAATGACTGGAGTCAGTCCTGTCGAATTGCGAATTGGCATCGAAAAGGCCGTGGCCACTGCCGTCCGCGAACTGGAGGCGATCTCCAGCCCGGTCAAGAAGCGCCAGGAAGTGGTGCAGGTCGGAACCATCGCCGCGAATGAAGCGGAACTGGGCAAGATGTTTGGCGATGCCATTCATCGGGTGGGAGAAAAGGGTGTCGTCACCGTCGAAGAGAATGACGGTGTCGAGACTTCCCTCGATCTGGTGGAAGGACTGGAGATCGACAAAGGTTGGATCTCTCAGTACTTCATCACCGATCGCGTGGCAGGTGTCTGTGTGCTGGAGAAGCCATGGATCCTCTTCACCGATCACAAGATCTCATCGATCCAGGATCTCCTACCGGTTCTGGAGCAGGTGGTCGCTACTCGTCGTCCGCTGGCCATCATCGCAGAAGACGTAGAGGGAGAAGCGCTTGCCGGGCTGCTACTCAACAAACTCCGTGGAGTGATGGATGTGGTGGCGATCAAGGCCCCCGGTTTTGGCGATCGTCGCAAGGCATTGCTCGAGGACATGGCCATCGTGACGGGTGGTCAGATGATCGCCAAGGACACCGGAGTCCAGTGGGAGCAAGTGGGCAAGGAGCAACTAGGTACCGTTCGTAAACTCGAGGTTTCCAAGGATCGAACTCTCTTCTACAGAGGGACCGGTAACCAGCAAGCGATCGATCAACGATGCGCTCAGATCGAAGCGCAGATCGAGCAGACCCAGTCGAACTACGATAGAGAGAAACTGGAGGAGCGTCTCGCCCGGATCATGGGCAAGATCGCAGTGATCCGTGTGGGCGGCGCCACTGAACTGGAGATCAAGGAAAGAAAGTCTCGCGCAGAAGACGCACTCAGTGCCACTCGCGCGGCGATGTCCGAGGGAATCGTTCCCGGTGCCGGTACTGCATTCCTTCAAATCTCCGAGAAGGTGGCTGCCACACGAGTTTCTGGTGACGCACGTTTCGGCGTGCAGGTGGTCGCCGATGCCTTGCTCGAGCCGACCGCTCAGTTGGCTCGTAACTGTGGATTTGACGGGCCGGCCATCGTCGCAGAGGTGATGGAGTACGAAGATATCGAGATGGGCTTCGACGGAGTCAAGGGCAAGGTCGTCGATCTGGTTCGTGCCGGCGTCGTGGATCCCACCAAGGTGTTGAGGGTCGCGCTGCAGAACGCAGCCAGTGTCGCTGGCCTTTACCTCACTTCGGATACTGCCATCGCTGATCTGGAGAAGGACGAGATCGCCGTGGATGGCGCGCTCGTCTAGGGGGGGTCGGATGGCAGCCAGGGATTACTACGATGTCCTGGGGGTTTCCCGGGAAGCATCGGATGATGAGATCAAGAAGGCCTATCGCAAGTTGGCCCTCAAGCATCATCCGGACAAGAATCCTGGCGATACCAGGGCGGAGAGCAAGTTCAAGGAGGCTGCTGAGGCCTACGATGTGCTCCGAGATGATGAGAAGCGGCGAATCTTCGATGCTCATGGGCATGACGGTCTCTCCGGTATGGGGAAGGGCAGTGGATTCTCCAATGTCGAGGATGTCTTCAGCATGTTCGGCGATATCTTTGGCGGCGGTGGCGGCGGTGGAGTCTTCGGAGATCTGTTCGGAGGCGGCGGTCGCACTCGCAGGGGAGACAGTCTACGAGCCCATCTCCAGCTGACCCTTGAAGAAGCGGCCAACGGTGTCCAGCGCACCATCCAACTGAGAAGAATGGTGGGATGTGGTTCCTGTTCAGGAACAGGTGCCAAGGCCGGCTCCAAACCGGTTCGTTGCGGGACCTGTTCCGGGGCGGGCCAGGTGCTCCGATCTCAGGGTTTCTTCAGCGTCAGGACGACTTGTCCAGCCTGTTCCGGCCGAGGAGAGATCATCAACGATCCCTGTCCCACCTGCAGTTCTTCCGGATTGGTACAGAAATCGGAAGAGATCGAAGTCGATGTTCCCGCGGGAGTGGAAGACGGAATGATCCTTCGATTGACCGGCCGGGGCAACGAAGGCCCGCATGGCATCCCTGCCGGAGATCTTCAGGTGGTGCTGGGCTATCGTTCACACGCCTTCTTCAGGCGGGTCAAGGATCACGTCTGTTTCGAGTTACCCATCTCATACTCCCAGGCAGCACTGGGCGCAGAGATCGAGGTTCCGACCCTCGATGGAAAAGCGGTCCTGACGATTTCTCCGGGAACCCAGAGTGGCGATGTGCTTCGAATGAGGAAGATGGGCTTTTGTTCGGTTCATTCCAGCCGAAAAGGAGACCAACTGGTCGAAGCGACCATCGAGGTTCCTCTCGAACTGGGGCCGGAGGAGAGACAATTGCTGGAGCGTCTCGCTGAGATCGAGGAGAAGGAAGTGGGTACCAGAAGAAGAGGTTTCCTTGAGCGATTCAAGGAATACTTCGGGTAGGAAGAGGTCGCATGGCGAATGAACAGACAGATCTGGCCCCCGATCAGGATTCTAGTGGGAACCCCAGTGAAGAGTCAAACGAGGATGAAACCCAGATGAGTCATGAGCCCGCATCGTCGGAGGACCGACAAGGAACCGATCTGGATGCGATACAACAAGATGCATCCGAGTTGGACCGTGTCCCTGAGGAGAACCAGGAATTCCTCGTCGAGCAGGTGCAACGTGCTCGAGCTGAACTCGAAAATTTCCGGCGACGCACGCTGGAAGAGCGTGCGCTGGTTCGCAAGAGGACCGTTGCCGAGGTATTCCGTACCTTTTTGCCTCTGCTCGATGGATTGTCGGCGGCACTGAAGGTGGAATCGGATGACGCCGATGGAGCGGACGGGATCCGTGATGGCCTGAGAGTGATCCATGAAAACCTCGATGGCATTCTCGATCAACTCGGTATCGAAGCGGTGATCTCCGTGGGTGCTGATTTTGACCCTGAAGTTCACGAAGCGATGCTCCAGGTCGATCATCCGGATGCTCGAAATGGTGAGGTGGTCGAAGAAGTCGAACGAGGCTATCGATTTGGCGATCATCTGATTCGCGCTGCCAGGGTGATCGTGTGTCGTACTGCCCAAGCACCTGAAGGAGCCTGAGATGCCTACCTATGATTATCTCTGCGACGGGTGTAGACATGGTTTTGAGTTGTTTCAAAAGGTCGATGAGAAGTTGAAGAAGACCTGCCCCGAATGTGGGAAGAAGCAACTTCGTCGGTTGATCGGTGCCGGAGGAGGGATCATCTTCAAGGGTAGCGGTTTTTACCAGACCGATTATCGCAGTTCCGACTACAAGAAGCGCCAGAAGGAAGATTCAGCACCTTCACCGAAGGAAGCCGAGAAAAAGAGTGACACCTCGAAGCCGGCCAAGAGCAAGGACGGATCGACGTCTTGACCCCATCCACCCTGTGCCCCGTCTGTAAGGA